>OCVV012824541.1_pt1 | contig 41868 bp, 19 predicted proteins | sample 1539721 | NCBI WGS metagenome assembly OCVV01 (sample SAMN02144230, study PRJEB22623) | gut metagenome | biome: sheep rumen | host: Ovis aries | place: New Zealand | reverse complement strand
AACGCCCTTTTTGGTGCAGGGCAGTCGTTGTCTGCGCGAGACATTCACTGCGGGTGCGCCAAACCATCTATGTAAGAATCCCGTCCCCCCGTGGATGGGGTTGCCACGGCTGTAGAGCCATGCACCGCCCATCGGGCTAACTGGATTTGTGACTTGCATGGGATGCCGTCATCCTTATGGATGGGACAAACGTGTGGAAGTCGGTTGCAAATGTACAAACTATTTTGGCACATTCCAAATATTTGTGGAGAAAAATGGGACTGCCATGTCGTCCTCTTTTGAACGTTCGTGCCCATTCCCAATTGGTCAATTTGTACGCGCCCGTAGCCTCGAAACCGATGTGACTCACTCCTATGACAGGGGTGTGACTCACACCTATGGATGGGGTGTGAGTCACACCTGTTTTGAGGCAGTTTCGGTTGGTCTTTTTGTACGATTGCGGATGGGGAGATGGAGGAACAAGGAATGAGGAATGGGGGCAAAAGAAAACACGCAACTTTGCATGGTGCAAAGTTGCGTGTTTGGTATGGAAGTTTCGGGGGAGGTGCTATTTGAGCAGGTCCTGGCCGATGTCGCGGCGGAAGTACTTGCCTTCGAAGTGAATCTTGCCGGCTTCGGTGAAGGACTTGACGAGGGCTTCCTGCTGGGTCTGCCCGTATGACGAGACGGCGATGACGCGGCCTCCGGCAGTGACGACTTGGCCGTCTTTGAGGGCTGTGCCGGCATGGAACACGACTGAGCCATCCACCTGGTCGATGCCGGTGATGGGAAATCCTTTCTTGTAGGCTTGCGGATAGCCGCCGCTGACCATCATGACGCACACGGCACTGCGGGGGTCGAACTCGAGGGTGCGCTGGTCGATGTTGCCTTCGGCCACGCCCTGGAGCAAATCGACGAGGTCGCTCTTGATGCGGAGCATGACGGTTTCGGTTTCGGGGTCGCCCATGCGCACGTTGTATTCGATGACCACGGGGTCGCCAGCCTTGGCATAGGCATAGTCGCGGTCAACTTTGATGAGTCCGAGGAAGATGAAACCTTTGTAGTCGATGCCTTCGGCTGCCAGTCCTTCGATGGTGGGCTTGACGATGCGCTCTTCCACTTTCTGCATCCACTCCTTGTCGGCAAAGGGAACGGGCGAGACACTGCCCATGCCGCCGGTGTTCAGCCCGGTATCGCCTTCACCGATGCGCTTGTAGTCCTTGGCTTCGGGCAGTATCTTGTAGTGCTTGCCGTCGGTGAGGACGAAGACGGAGCATTCGATGCCGGAAAGGAACTCTTCGATGACCACGGTGGCACTGGCCTGGCCGAACATGCCGTCGAGCATGCCACGGAACTCGCGTTTGGCCTCTTCGAGTGTGGGCACGATGAGCACACCCTTTCCGGCGCAGAGGCCGTCGGCCTTCAGCACATAGGGGGGCTGGAGGGTTTCGAGGAAGGCAAGTCCTTCTTCGATGTTGGTGCCATTGAAGGAGCGGTAGGCGGCTGTGGGGATGCCGTGACGCTGCATGAAACTCTTGGCGAAGTCTTTGCTGCCTTCGAGCACGGCACCTGCCTTGGAGGGGCCGATGACGGGGATGTCCTTCAACTGGGCATCTTGCTTGAAGAAGTCATAGACTCCCTTCACCAGCGGGTCTTCGGGGCCGACCACGACCATGTGGATGGCATTGGCCAAAACGAAGGTCTTGATTCCCTCGAAGTCGTCGGCCTTCAGCGGCACGTTCTCGCCCACCGAGGCGGTGCCGGCATTGCCGGGTGCGATGTAAAGTTTCTCAATCTTTGGGCTTTGGGCAATCTTCCAAGCCAAGGCGTGCTCGCGGCCGCCACTGCCAAGCAGGAGTAGTTTCATTTACAATTTTACTATTTACAATTTACAATTGAGTATTTACTATTTTGAGAAATTCGTTACAAAGGTAAAGAAAAGAAGTGAAAAGTGAAGAGTGAAAAGTGAAAAATCTCAGTAACCTACCATCAGAACGCTCAGTTACTGAGATTTTTCACTTTTCACTCTTCACTTTTCACTTAAAATCCCTACCTTTGCAGCAAGAAATCTTTCACACAACTGTAAGACAATGAACGCGAGGACTCTTGCAAACACCTTGACACAGACTGTTGAGGAACTGGCACAGCCAGCATCGTACAAGGATCTCTACCACGAGCACAGCGATGGTGTGCCTCTGCCATCGGCTGAAATGCTGCAACGAATCATCGAACTGGTCAGAGGAATCATCTTCCCCGGCTACTACGGCCAGTCGTGCATGAATGCACATACGCTCAAGTATCACCTCGGGGTGGACCTGGAGCAACTGCATTTTCTGCTGGTCAGACAGATACAGGCAGGGCTGGCGTTCTCCGACTTTGAGGAAGGAACAGGCGTGTTTGCCGCCTACAATCAGAACACCATTTTCGTCGAACTGCGCCGCATGGCCGAAGACAGGGCCGAGCGGTTCATCAGCCGTCTGCCCGAACTGAGGCGCATCCTGGCCACCGATGTGGTGGCTGCCTTCAACGGCGACCCGGCGGCCAAGAACTATGGCGAAATCATCAGTTGCTACCCAGTCATCAAGGAACTGACCATCTACCGCATCGCCCACGAACTGTGGAACCTCGATGTGCCGCTCATTCCGCGCATGCTGACCGAGATGGCCCACTCGGAGACGGGCATCGACATCCACCCCGGAGCCACCATCGGCGAATACTTCACCATCGACCACGGCACAGGTGTGGTGATTGGGGAGACCAGCATCATCGGCAACAACGTGAAACTCTATCAGGGCGTGACCTTGGGAGCCAAGAGTTTCCCTCTCGACGAACACGGCAACCCCATCAAGGGCATTCCGCGCCACCCAATCCTGGAGGATGACGTGATTGTCTATTCCAATGCCTCCATCCTGGGACGCATCACCATCGGCAAGGGAGCCGTCATCGGCGGCAACATCTGGGTGACTCACGACGTGCCAGCCGGAGCAAGCATCACACAGCCAGCCCATGCGCTGGGCGGAGTTCACCATGCGGCCAGCAAGTAATAAAAGAAGAAAATTATGACTGAATTCAAGATAATCGCAAAGACTTTCCAAGGTCTGGAAGAAGTCCTTGCCAAGGAACTCATCAATCTGGGTGCCAACAACGTAGAGATAGGCCGCCGCATGGTGGCATTCACCGGCGACAAGGAGATGCTCTACAAAGCCAATTTCTGTACACGTACAGCAGTGAAAATCCTCAAGCCCGTCAAGGAGTTTCGGGCCACCGATGCCGACGAGGTGTATGAAGTGGTGAAGCAGATGGACTGGGAGCAATGGATGGATGTGAAAAGCACCTTCCTGGTCGATTCCGTCATCTTCAGCGAGAACTTCCGCCACTCGAAGTTTGTGGCCTACCGCGTGAAGGACGCCATCGCCGACTACTGGCGCGAGAAGACGGGAGACCGCCCCAACGTGGGCATCAGCAACCCCGACCTGCGCATCAACGTACACATAGCCGAGGACGAAGTGACCATCTCGCTCGACTCGTCGGGCGAAAGCCTGCACCAGCGAGGCTACAAGACTGCCACCGTACCCGCACCGCTCAACGAGGTGCTGGCTGCCGGCCTCATCCTGCTCTCGGGCTGGAAGTGCGACTGCGACCTCATCGACCCCTTCTGCGGCTCTGGCACCATCCTGATTGAGGCGGCGCTGATAGCCCAGAACGTCTATCCGGGTGTGTTCCGCAAGGAGTATGCCTTCGAGAAGTGGAAGGACTTCGATGCCGACCTGTTCGACCGCATCTACAACGATGACAGCCAGGAGCGCGAGTTCGACTATAAGATATACGGCTATGACATCAACCGCCAAGCCGTGCAGATAGCCACCGAGAACGTGCTGAACGCTGGCGTGAAGGACATCGTGAGCGTGGAGCAGCGCGACTTCTATGAGTTTGAGCAGCCACTCAACAAGGCCATCATGATTACGAACCCACCCTACGGCGACCGCATCACGACCGACGACATCTTCGACCTCTACGAGACCATCGGCAAGAACCTGAAGCGCAACTTCGTGGGCAACGACGCATGGATTATCTCGCACCACGAAGAACTTTTCGACAAGATTGGATTCCGTCCCTCCACCAAGTATGCACTGTTCAACGGGTCGCTGGAGTGTGAGTTCCGCAAGTACCAAATCTTCGACGGCAAGTTGAAGGAACGCCGCGAGGAGGGCATGGACCTGAAGAGCGACGAAGAACTCAGGCACAACCTCAAGTTCAAGCCCCACAAGAAAAACGAGGACGGCGAATGGGGCAGCGACCGACTGACGGACGACGAAAGCCACTACTTCAAGTCGAAGCCTTTCAACAACCCGCGCAACGGACGATTCTCTTCACGCTACGAGGACGAAGAGGAGAAGGAACTGAACCGCAAGTGGGGCAAGGACAGCCGCTGGAAGATGTTTGAGGCTGCCGACGAAGAGGAAGCCGAAATCATCAACCGCCACCTCGGCAAGTGGGGCGACCGCAACATACGCCCATCTCGTGGCGACAAGAGACCTGAAAGAAGGGAGAGCCGCGATGAGCGCGAACGTTTCACAGACCGCGAATCGCGCCAAGAGGCCCGCAAGTCTTTCTTCACAGGGAAAACCCCTAAGGAATCTGGCGAGAGAAAAGCGTTTGGCGAGGGTCGCAGAGGCGAGCGAGATGAGAGACGTCCACGCCGAGATGACGGGCGGCCTGCTCGTAGATTTGACGGACCGAAAGAGGGAGGTCGTCCGTTTCGAGGAAAAAGGGACGGGAAGAGATAAAGACGGAACGTAAAGTTTCCACATTGTAGTGATGGCCAAAGGACAAGAGCAGTCCTTTGGCCATTATTTGTTTGGCCTGTTCGGGTTTGCCCCGAAAGCCGTGAATGACCCACGGCTGCGGCAATCGCCCCATCCTTTTGGCCGTCCCTTCCACCTCTTTGCGGAGTGCCAGCAACTCGTCGAAAGCCCTCACACAGTGGATGAGCATCGGTTTCTGCAGCCGCTCGGCCAAAACGATGTGGGCACGAAAAGCCTCTATCTGCACCGAGAGGGGCGCACCCCCCTTCACTTTGTCGAGACCGCACTCGCCAATGGCCCACACATCCGTCCGCTCAGCCACTGCACAGACAGACACGAACGCCTCGCGCCAGTCGGCGGAGACGTGCCACGGATGCAGCCCCACCGACAAGGCCACCTGAGGCGGATAGGAGGGCTGAAGTGTGGCAGCCTCGGCATTGAGCAAGGAGGCCTCACCTTCTATGATATGGTAGGTGTGAAAGTTGAACATAGGCTAGAGAAACTAGATGGGCTAGATAGGCTAGAAAGACCAGAGACCACAGAAAACCCACAGAGCAAGAGAGGAACTACCAGTGAAACTTCTCTGGCACAGGGTCGTAGCCGTGGCCGCCCCAGGGATGGCAGCGCAGGATGCGGCGGCAGGCCAGATAGAAGCCTTTGAAGGGGCCGTGCCGCTTGATGGCCTCGATGGCGTACTGAGAGCAGGTGGGGGTGAAGCGGCATGTGGGCGGGAGCATGGGCGAGATGGCCATGCGATAGAAGTAGATGGGGAGGAGCAAGAGCCAAGACAATATTTTCATAAGCGTTCCGCTATCCTGACGAGGACTTTCTTCATGCTCTTCTCCACGGTGCGGAAGGTGGGGAGCGTGTCGGTGATGCAGACGAAGGCCAGCATCATCCGGCAGTCTTTTCCTTCCAGTGCATCCCAGAGGATGTGTTTGTTCAGTCGGTAAGCCTCTCTGACGAGCCGCTTCATGCGGTTGCGGTCAACGGCATGGCGGAAACGCTTTTTCGGCACCGAGACGAGGATGGAAACAGGTGGGGCAGCATCGGGCAAAGCATTACCACGCGGAGCGGTGTCATCCGGCTCACTTTCTTTCCTGCCCTCCTTGGGGGGGACCTTCATATAAACAACACGCAGGGGAAATGCTGCCATTGAAGCATTTCCTCCTGCAAAAATTTTGTCGATGGCGAGTTGGCTCGTCAGTCGTTCAGTCTTGGCCAGTCGGCAGTTATCCCAGCGTCTTAGCATAAGCCTCGATGATAGCCGGCACGGAGCGCAGTTCGGGGGTGGGCTGATAGTCCACGTGCAGTCCTGCCTCCTCGGCGGCCTTGATGGTCTTGGAACCCAGGCAGGCCACCTTGATGTCGCTCTGCTCGAAGTTGGGGAAGTTCTTCATGAGCGAGTGGATACCCTCTGGGGAGAAGAACACCAGCATGTTATAGTCGAAAGCCTCATCGGGCTTGAAGTCGTTTGCCACCGTATAGTACATCACCGCCTCGTCGTGTTCCACGCCCACCTCGTCGAGCATGCGGCGCATGTCGTCGGTGTGTGCCGACGATTGTGGCACAAAGTATTTCTCATTGCTGTGCTTGGCGATGATGGGCATGAGGTCGGCCACAAGTCCGCTCTCCGGGAAGAAGTTTTTGCGCTTGCGATACTGCACATACTTCTGGATGTAGAGTGACACCTGTTCCGACACGCAGAAGTACTTCATGTCGTCGGGGATGTTCACGCGCAGTTCCTTGCACAACACGAAAAAGTGGTCGATGGCGTGGCGTGACGTGAACACGATAGCCGTGTGACCGGGGATAGAGACTTTCTGCTGGCGGAAGTCTTTCGCTGACATGGGCTCTATCTTGATGAAAGGGCGAAAGACCAAATCCACATTGTATTTCTTGGCCACCTCAAAGTATGGAGACTTCTCCGTTTGAGGTTTGGGTTGAGATACTAAGATTTTTGTTGCCATCAATAAAACAAATTTTTCACTATATCATTACTGCCTAAACCGACCGCCAGATGTCCTAAAACCAGTGTTGGCATCAGTTCGACGCTGCAAAAGTACAAAATAATTAGCAAATAGCCGTATTTTCTCACCTTAAAGTTGACAATTAACTGATAAAAAAGGGTCAATTCATAGAAAAGCACTACCAAAATGACAATTCCAATGACAATTTCGTGGCGCACACTGTTCAGAAGGTCCATGAGCGCAAGCGGGTAGAAAAAGAAGGTGACGAGCGAGGTCAGCGTCAGGTAGCCGCGCAACCATCGCAGTCCCGATTCCTCGTCGAAGAATACCCAGTTCACGCAGGCATAGAGTCCCACTTTCAGATAGATGGCACCCATGTATGCCACGAAGAAGGCTCCGATGAGCCAGTAGGGCATGCTGGCAGGCAAGATGGGGGCGTTCTCCACAGCCAGGTCATCGAAAAGCATCAGCGCCGCGCTGACGGAGCCGATGGCCGTGAGCAGAAACACGTGGAGTGCCTCGCTGCTGGTCCCCTCTGGCTGTTCACCGCCAAAATGACGCCGCCCCAGAAAGAAGTCCTTCATCCGCCAGCGTATCGCCTCGTGTCCCTTGCAGACGATGAAGGCCAGCACCCCAAGCAACAGCAGCATGCCGCCCACGACGAAATCGTTGTCGCCCATCACGACACTGCGTCCCTTTGCCCCCACCGTGCGGTCGGGCAGGGCCACACCCTGCCGATAGAACTCCGTGCGGTTCACCACATTGGAGTCCTGAGGCAAGGGAACATTCGTGAGGGACCATGCGTCACCGCTCCCTCGGGTAGTCAACTGTTCGCCCAACATCGAGCCTGCACCCTTTTCTGTCATCTGCCATCAACCGAAGAAAGCCTCCTTGATTTTCTCCTGATAAGCCTCCGTTTCCTCCCAGGGGAAGAGCGTCACCTCCACAGTGCGGTCGCCCTGGTAGCGGTTGGAGAAGTGCTTCACCACACGCTCTGGCTTGCGGCCGAAGTGGCCATAGGAAGCCGTCTCCAGATAGATGGGTTTGCGCAGGTCGAAACGCTCCTCGATGGCCTTGGGGCGCAGGTCGAAGAGTTCGTCAATCTTCCGGGCAATCTCCCCGTCCGTCATGGCCACCCGCGCCGTGCCGTAGGTGTTCACATAGATGCTCACAGGCCGGGCCACACCGATGGCATAACTCAGTTGCACCAGCACCTCGTCGGCCACACCGGCCACCACCAGGTTCTTGGCGATGTGACGTGCCGCATATGCCGCCGAGCGGTCCACCTTGCTGGGGTCTTTGCCCGAGAAGGCACCGCCACCGTGGGCACCCTTGCCACCATAGGTATCGACGATAATCTTGCGTCCCGTCAGGCCCGTGTCGCCATGAGGACCGCCAATCACAAACTTGCCCGTCGGGTTGACATGATAAGTGATGCCCTCCTTGAACAGTCCGCCTATCTTCTCATCGCCAATCTCTGCAATCACTCTTGGAATCAGGATGTTGATGACATCCTCCCTGATGCGCTGCAGCATCTTTGCATCAGCCTCCTCCTCAGTGAGTCCGTTCTCAGCCGTGGGCACAATGAACTCATCGTGCTGGGTGCTCACCACGATGGTGTGGACACGCAGCGGTTTACCATCCTCACCATACTCAATCGTCACCTGGCTCTTGGCATCAGGGCGCAGATAAGTCACCTCCTTGCCGTTGGGACGGATGTAGGTCATCACCTTCCCCTCGCGGCGAATGTCGGCCAGCACCCGAAGAATGCGGTGCGAGAGGTCGAGCGACAGGGGCATGCAGTTCTCCGTCTCGCTCGTGGCATAGCCAAACATCATGCCCTGGTCGCCAGCCCCCTGCTCTTCGGGGTCTTCACGCTCCACGCCTCGATTGATGTCACCACTCTGCTCGTGGATAGCATTCAGCACACCACAACTTTCTCCGTCAAACTTATACGCTGATTTCGTGTAACCGATCCGGTTGATGGTTTCACGCGCTATCTCTTGAAGATCAACGTATGCATTGCTCTTCACTTCGCCAGCCACCACGACCTGTCCTGTCGTGACCAACGTCTCACATGCCACCTTCGACTCGGGGTCGTAGGCCAGCAGGTTGTCCAGCACAGCGTCGCTAATTTGGTCAGCCACTTTGTCGGGATGTCCCTCCGACACAGATTCCGATGTAAACAAATATCCCATTCCTATTTACAATTTAACCATTTACAATTTACCCTTTGCCATGTAGTTTTGAAACACCACATGAACCATACTCTCAGAACTTGAGCAGAGGAAAGAAAAGGGGAGTGGGAAGAAAACGCACCGACAAACCGCCCCAAGAGTTGGCAAGGCTCCATGTTGTCGTTTTAGCATTTTTTACCGTGGTTGCAAGCAGCCCAAATCTGTCCACAATTCAAATTCGGCTGCAAAGGTACGGAGAAACCACGGAATAAGCAAGAAAAACGGCGGAAATTTGCGTCTTCCTCCGCCACGTCGGCCATCGTGCCAGTGTCACGTTTGTAACAGTGCCAGTGTTACACTTGTAACAGTGTCAGTGTTACATCTGTAACAGTGTCAGTGTTACATCTGTAACAGTGGGTGTGTTACACTTGTAACAGTAACGCCTCTCCGAGTGTTACAAAAGCGGGGGCACCGAGGCGACTTGCCCGCCCCGATGGAGAGGGAGAAAGAAGTGGAAAATGAGAGGTCTTTCGGCCTCAAGGCTGGAGCGCCTGGAGCACAGCCGGCAGGGATACCCCCTTCAGCACCACACGCTTCTCGGCATCGAGCAGATAGAGCGACGGAGTGTGTGGCACAAAATACTCGCCGTGCAGTTCGTCCACCCGCTTGCGCACCACGCACACACGGGGATTCTGCCCGATGAGCGGCTCCTCAGCCATCTGCACCTCCAGCCAATGGCAACGCTCACAGTCGGGGTCAAAAAAAACGATGAGCGTCAGCGGCGCCTCCACCTCGCAGAGACGACACCGACGCTCATCGTTCAGCATCACCAATATGTCAGTAGCCACCGTGCCCACCCGGTTCTTCACCAGTTGGCCGACAAGCCAACGCCGCTGAGCGGTCTGCGGCCATGCCCGCAAGAGATGGGCATACACCTCGTCGTTGCACAGAGGCGATTCGGGGTCGGCCAGATACCGCTCCATCTGCTCCTCGAAGAACGACCGAGCCACAGGATAGGCACGGAGCGAATCGGCCAGCACCTGCGCCGCCCGCGCCGCCGCGAGCGAGTCGGCCTGCTGCATGAGGCTGCAGAAATCCACCAGCCCCTGCTCCCCCACCCGCTGGTTCGCCTCGGTCGGGTCGGCAAACGTGTAGTGCTGCCAAAAGTGGTCCAGCATGTAGGAGAGCCGCGCCTCCGGCTCCTCCACCTCGTCGGGAATGGCAGGATAGGGAAACTCCACCTCCTGTGCCATCAGCACAAGGCCCACCAGAAATACAAACTGAAAAACGAGAAATCTATGTTTCACAACCCTCAATTCTTTCCGATGCGCACATGAGTATTGCCCGACACGTTGGCATTGTTGCCACCGCCAAACACATCGCCTGTGATGTTGGCACCCTCCACACTGACATTCTTACGCGGCTCTGTCTCATTCATATAAGTATCTGCCGTCGCAAAGTCTATTTTGCTCTCCGTGCCAATGTTCACATAGGTGTCACCCTCCACATCAGCCTGGTTGCCACCACCGAACACATTGCCGATGGTGCCCAACGTGGTGGCTCTGACATTGAACTTCTTTCCCTCGCCCTCGCTGTCATACTGCTTTCCATACACCTGGTTGATGTTCACATGAGGACTGCCCACCATCAGTGCCTCGGCACCTAGACCGCCACCATACACCATGCCAATGTGGGTGAAGGACTTGACATTCACCTGCGGATCGGCATAGGGAGTGGCCAAGGCATCGTCATCGCCAGACCTCACAGGCACCAGCACCTCTTCCTCCACCGTCCGGGTCACAGGGTTGCCCTCTTCATCCTCTTCGGTCACCTCCACCTCCCGCGTCTCCGTGCGGTAGCCATACACCGAGTAGGCCGCACGGTTGCCGCCGCCATACAACTCGCCGATGATGAGGGGCTTACAGCCCGTCTCTTCTATGTTGACCGTGATGACACCTCGGATGGCACCGCTCATGTTGTTGCCGCCAAACACACGCTCGAAGGTGCCATTGGTGATGTTGAGCGTCACATCACCCTGAATGTCAGCCGCCTCAGCACCACCGTATGCCGCCTTCAGTCCGGGGATGCAAGCCATCAGCAACTGAGCCTCGGCATCCATCGGTGCACTCTTGCCACCACCGTATGCCTCATCCACACAGAACTCACACCCACTCTGATCCTCCAGCATCGTCACCGCCGTGTGGCGCACGTTGCCCTTGGTGTTGGAGCCGCCAAACACACGGTGAATCGTTCCGCCAAAGATGTTGACCGATGCCCGACCTGACCCATACACATAGGTGTCGAGGAAGGTCTCATCGGTCGTTCGCTTCTCCTTGGTGTCGTAGGTAGCCTCCACCGACGAATAGTCTTTGAAACCCACATTGGCACCCGGATTATCCCGTTGCACCCCGTTCACCACGATGCGGTCTTTGCCGTTGCCACCGCCAAACACCTCCTCAATCTCGAAAGTGCCATTGATGGTCACGCTCGTGGCAGGTGTGGAAGCCGCATTGCCACCACCATAGACGGTCTGGATGCTGGTCGCGTCGCAACCATCGATGATGACGTTGGTCTGCCCCCCCTGCAAGTCCTTCGGCTCATAAGCCGCCAGATTGCCACCGCCATAGACAGCCGTGAGGTCATAGCGACCTTTCACCTTCGCAGTCTTTTCACCTTCTGTAGGATTGGTGATGCGTGTTGCAGCATCATTCTGCGTCTTATAGATATGCACCTCCACATCGCCTTTCGGTGTACCGTTCAGGTTATTGCAACCGAAAACACTCCCCAACACAACACACCCTTTGGCATCGTCAGCCACACCATTGTTCAATTCCACCAGCACATCGCCATACACCTTGGCCTCAACGTCAGCCGTTCCACTTGCAGCGTCAGCCGTCTGACCCAAGGCACCTCCATAGACATTGCGGTTAATCTTTCCACCCTTCAAGTTGACCGTAGTTGTTGCCAGCGGACTGGGAGGTGTAGTTTCCGTGTTGCTGACGTTCGTATTCGCCAACGCACCGCCACCATACACATCCTGCATCACCTCACCGCCACTCATGTTCACCACAACGCTTTCTTTCACTATACCAGCCTCACCTCCGCCAAAGACACTGCCCTTGACGTTGGCACCGGTATTGATATTCACCTGCGTCTCCCTGACGCTGGCAGAGAATTCATTTTCGCTAAGGTTGCCCTTGGGACCTCCAAACACATAACCATAATCTGTGCCCGTTTTACCAATTGTGCCGCCATTGATATTGATGGTTGTATTACCGGTTCCTGTTGTACAAGTAGTTGGCAAGCCATTTTCATCATAGGTGTACGTTCCTACAGAACCCATGGATCCTCCACCATAGACATTCCGTAAAACGTTGCCGCCATTGATGGTTATCAAGGTTGTCCCACGAACAAGACCTGCCATTGGGTTGTGGTGATTACTCTCACCCTCATCAACATCACCTTCACCATCATCATCGCGCCAGAAGGTGTCTGTACCACATCCGGCACCATAGATATTACCACAGTCCCAATCGCCTTCATCGTAACCTATGGTTCCTTTGTTTACGGTGACAGCAGCATTCTCAAAGTTATGCCCGTTCTCACCACCGCCATAGACGGAACCCATGATAGTCGGACCTGAGTCCTCCTGCGGGTCAGAACTGGCGTTGCCAATAGTGACATTCGTATTATTCACCCATGCCAATTGGTTGAGGAAAGCAAAGGCGCCCGTTCCATTCGGATTGCCTTCCCAACCGCGTGATGAGCCATCCACCATACCTGTATCCTCGTGATCGTGACCTATCGTTCCGCCGTTAATGGTGACTGTAGCCAGACCTGTTTCATCGGCACATTCGGTAGGCATACCTTTGGCATCACGATCAAACGTTCCGACAGAACCAATAGCCCCGCCACCATAAACGTTGTGCAGGATGGCGCCACCATTGATAGTGACATTAGTGTTGCCCTTCACGAGACCTGCATTCAAGTCATCGTTGCTACTCAAGGCAAGCTCAGAACTTCCATCATCCTTTATTTTAATCTTACCTTTTCCGCCACCATAGACGTTACCCCATCGGTACCCGAACTTACCAGTGTTCTCCACGCCAATTCTTCCGCTATTGACGGTAACAGTTGTGTTTCCTCCAACAGTTGATTCCTCGCCTCCACCATAAACGCTCTCACCAACGGTAGTGGTGCCGTTGATGGTCAATGTAGCGTTACCTGTCACGGCACCCAGACCGTCTAGATCTTCTGTTGTATAGAGAATACTATCATTCTTATTTATACCGATGGCGTTACCATGTGCCCACTTATACGTGGTGGTTTTACCCTTGACGCCTGTACGATAAGTACCAAGGTCTGTATAGTAGTAAGGCTCTACCCTGAAACCGATGCTGTCAACCTCGACAGTAGGGAGTGAGGCAGAGTATCCAGCACCAAAGACATTGCCATTGACAGTACAATCCGTCAAAGTAGAAGTGACTGGACCGTCAACCTTACCCAAACTACCACCACCATAGAAGTTACCAGTTATAGTGCAGCCTGTAAGGTTCGACGTAACATTACGGGTTGTTGCCAATGAGAATTTAACATATTCCACAAACAAACGTGCCACGTTATCTACGTTACTTGACATTGGCAGGAACTGATAGTTAAACTGGGTTGAGACACCTCCATAAGCGGCTTTGTAGCTCTGTGTGTATTTTTCAGTTACCCAGGCGTTCCAGGAAGCATGATTACCAGCATCTTTATCGTTATGTGGGAAATTTACTATATTATTGTGGTTCTTGGGTGCCTCGCGACTATAGGAATTGCCACCATAGCCAGCGCCAAAGAAAGTACCGAACTCACATCCTGTAGCATTGGTTACAACAGTCTTATTGGTACTCATATCGCCAAACTTAGGGCCACCACAGAACAAGTCTATTTTACCACCAGTAATAGTTGTGCTTATATTTCCAGTCACTGGTTTGGCAGCATTGATGCCTCCACCATAGAACTCTTTGATGTCAGCATTCTGTATCTGCCAAGTGATGTTACCTGTATCGCCGGCACCATCAGCTGCACCGATACCCTCCATTGCCGCACCGGCAACAGTGCCAAAACGTCCGCCATTGATATAGCATTCGGCGTTATCCTCATAGCTGGTCACATCACCACGATAGAGACCTGTGAGATAGAACTCATCATAGTCACCTCCGGTTACTGATACAGGTGAGTGCTTGGTTTTAATACTTTTATCTTGGTGACAGCCAAGGTGAAATTCCTTGAACCATACGTTTCCTCCTACATGGTAATAGGGGATCGCATTTGATGTACCTTTCTGATTACTGCTCACCCATTGCTCCATGACACCTCCTTGTACGATAAGCGGGTCTACTTTGTCGCTGAACTCATATTCCATCTGGGTGACTCGGAAGAGGGCGGTATTGGTGGTTTCGAACCAACCTTTTGGGCACAAGATACCCAAGTTATAGGAACCGGTTCCTCCTGTGGATTTTTGAGCCATGCCAAGGCCAACAAGATTCAAGAAATCCCATTTTACAGGATGAAGATTGTTACGGTTATCATCGCGTAACATTAAGGAATAGTCTGGCTCATTATCGTCATCAAGGTCTATGGAGGTAACAGTATACTTATAGTCACCACCAATGGCAACTTTATCACCAGTGTACTGATGAACATTACCTACAAGTACAACAGCATAATCGTTAACAGAGTTGCTAGTTGGTTTATTAAGTCCATTAGCATTAGTGACAGCACTATTAATAGAAGTAAAGACTTTCTGACTCTCACCTGCTATAGTATAACTATTACCATTTGTATAGATCGTTCCACCAACATTGTAGGCAGTTTTCATATCTGTACTATACACCACATCGGCATAGGCATCAGCCACATACGCTGCCTTGGCCCAATATGGCTCTATGGTGATTGCTGTTACACCCTCAGGCACATCCCAGTAGGCACCTTGGTTGAAGACACGGCCGCTTTTAGAGTACAAATCTTTATTGGTGCACTTGCGGTCTGCAAAGTTATAGCCACCCCATTCGTCAGCTGCGTTATATGTACCAGGCGTGCCGCCAGTGATGCTTACAATCTTCCAACCCGTAACGACACGGTTGCCAGTATAATTCTTGGTACCTACATCATTGTAATAAGGCAACTGAACCTTATAGTAGTTGAAATTAAAGTGGTCGAAATCCTTATCGGTGATGTTGAGTGTTAAGTATGGAATAGTAATGGTGGCACCAGTAGGAGCACCGAAAACAGCTCCACCACTACCCATTTGTATATTTACAGACAATGTACCCATTTTGCCACCCTTGTTACGCTCAGTAGCATGAGTTGCGTTTTTTGCATCTATATTTACCACAGATGGGTAGTAGCCTGGTTTAGCAAGTACGGGGTAAGGAGTAGATGAACCTATCTGTGAAGGTAATAATACCCACTTAGCCATCTCGTCCTTGGTTACGTTTGGAGAGGGGGTTGTAGCGGTGCTAGCCCACCATGCAGCAAGTTCACGATGGCTGTTCTGCAAATGTCTAAAGAACTCAAAGCGTTGCAAGAAACGAGTCTCGGCACCAAGGGCACAGTTATATGCCTTGGTGAGAGCAGTATTCTGAATATAATCAGACTCGAAACGGAAGTAGTTGAAATTGCTGACCCCTTTATTCTGCCCTACATTAGTGATAATCTCGCCGTTGTATATGGGCGCGATAGAACTGCCACTGACTTCGCCATAGAACATACAGTTCATCACCATAGTCTTAAGGTTGGTTGCAGTAGTAGCAACATTATTCCAACCTACTATACCTCCCACATTGGTTCCACTAGTAATATTGGCATAGCTATAGCAATTGACAACACGGGATGTTCCATCCAGGAAGCCTACAATACCTCCCACATAATCGCTATTGGCGCCAACGCTACTGCTGCACACGTCAATATGGGTATAGCCATCCTCATCTGTTTTCACCGTACTGTTCGTAGCTTGTATACCGCAATTATAGATACGCGATGAACCTGTTGCAATATTGGCAATGGCTCCCGTTGCTGTTTTATTAACTCCAGAAATAGTTGTGTTATCGCCAATACCCACATTATCCAGTACTATGTTCTTTACCGTACCATTACCATCGACTGTTTGGAAGAGGGCATGAGTAAGACCGGCAATAGTTGGGAAACTGCCATCTTCTTTGGCTTCGCCTTCAAAGGTGCCCGTGAATGGTGTTGACGAATAGAAATTAGCTACTACCGTAGCACTGACATCCTCCACCAGAATGTAATGTTTGGTCATATCGGGGGAATTGCCCAAGTTGGTGCTGGCAGTAATTCTGATAATATCTCCCTCTGTCAGTAGATGAAAGGTTGCCGTGACATAAGCGCCATCATAATCAGCAGGAAGCGTGAAAACATACTGTGCGGAATTGGGAGATTCAACACTGCTGATTATATCTGCATCTGTTCGTCCTGAACAGGAATACATCTTTCCCTTTATCACATCAGCCACACCCGCTGCACGTCGTATCGGAGCATTGGCCTTTCCGGGATCAACCAGTTTCTCCACGATGATGTCCGATGCCTTGATGTAATAGCCAGAAGCAGGAGTGACGGTAAGGGTGACCTCCCGTGTTTCTGCATTGACGTTGGCAGTAACAGTCCCTGCTGAAGTACTTGGTTTCACTTCTATCTCCACATCACTAGCACTAAGTTGAGCCCATGCCCCACTCACTGTGCCCCACATTAGGGCTACCATTATTACCAGAATACGTATGTAGTTCTTCATATCTATCATTACCTACGGTTTCACTTTATTACTATCTTTTTCCCACCAACGATATAGAATCCTTTCACGTTTGGCTTACCGCTCAAGCGACGACCATCGATGGTGTACCATACATCATCCTTTGTTTTTGCAATGCTACCATCCATTGGATGCTGAATACCAGTCGTATAATTCCATGCAATTGTCAGACGGGCTGGTGCATACCCTGGGGCTGGAGCGGTATGATTTGGGTTGAGATAAACCTTACCCTTTTTCATGCTTCCAGCCTTGTTGAAAACAAACTCGTTCTTATAGAGTACGTAAATTTGTTTTGTGGTGAAAGGAGCAGATTCCGAGCTAGAATCATAGCCTGGGGTTGCCTCTGTCACTTCCTCCAGCATATTTCTCCCTTTCTGATCGTCTGTGATTGAAGTCGGAGTCACATCTCCATTTTCGGCTCTCGTTACCACAAATCCGTTGATTGGTTTATGAGCAACCAGCAATACCGGCACACCTTCGGGTATATAACTCAACGGTTCTGGTATGGCCCAATCTCCTCGAATTCCTGAAATGATGAAAGCGCCAATACCTTCTGGCAAAGCATGTCCGATATCTGATTCATCCGCTTTCTCTGCTGCGAAGGTTGCAGACCACTCTTCTTGGTCGGTATCGGTGGTGAGGGAAACAACAACATTCCTGACATCAAAAGAACCCGTATAGTTACCAATGCCTGTGACAGTTCTTTCGGAGTACTTGGGACTGGCATCCCTGTCATCGCTGACGCTATAATCTGTAGAAATCACTAATGCACTACCAATAATATCATCCGTAAGAAGAATGGTATTACCCTCACCAAAGTCAAGGGTATAGCCAGAGGCAAGAGTACCATCACCAATACTTTTGCGCGAAATAGTGAATGTCTGCGTATTGGCTGCAGGCAATATGTAGTTGCCAGCCTTATCGCCAGTCAGTTCAGAGGCAGTAGCGATATATTCTCCAACATTGGCTTGAGCACCTGTTACAAAGACAGTAACGGCATCATCATTTACCAAACCTGTAGCACCAGCAGTGGGGGCATGAGCAGAACCATCATAAACGAAAGATGTCGTTTCACCCCAAGTGATGCCCACTTCCTTCTGACCAACGGTCAAAATACCTGCAACGAAAGAGATGTCGTAGTTGTTACTTGTCAGACCTTTTGGTGTAATGGTATAGGCGTTACCCACATCACCAAACTGCGTATAGCTGTAATCGTAGTCCAGTGTACCGCCAAGCACACTTGCTGTCTCGCTATTCACAAAACCTTCATAAGTAACACCATTACCAGCTGGAGCATCACCATAAGTGATAGTGTTATTATTAGCAGTAACAGTCAATCCAACTTGGGTGATGGTCAAGTTAGCCCCAGTGTACGAGATAGCATAGTTATTACCAGCAGTCAACCCACCCTGAGTAATCGCGTAAACTCCAGCATCTTCTCCAGTCTCACGAGTCAACGTACCTGTTATGGCATCATCGTTAATAAGTCCTTCTGATGTGTAGGTCAGTGTAGGATCAGCTTCACCATAGGCTTTCGATTGTGCATCAGCAGTAATGGTTAGCGTTTTCTTTGTTACCTCCAGTGTACCATTGGTATAAGTGATTCCGTAGTTTGCTGTAACATTATCATTAGCTGAGTTCTTGATGACAGCTGTACTCGGTACGTTATTACTTGTGCCAACAATAGTTTGGCTACCTGTTACTGTGACACTCTCTATCTGATCACCTGCTGCAAGCTCTGTATTGCTATAACCATCCTTCGTCAGAGCTGTACCGTCATAGACCTTCGTATCGCTATCGGCAGTGATAGTCAATGCTTTCGGGGATATTGTCAGCGTTCCATTTGTAGTGCCAGTCACAACGTGGTTCCCAGATGTGTCCTTTGTCGTGTTTATAGTTACACCTGTAAGGGTTACATCATATTCACCTACCGTCGTACCACTACCGCTGGCACTTACGCCCTCAAAAGTCAGTCCGTCCATACTACAGGTAAACCCTGTTATGGTCTTCTCTGTTCCGTCGTAGGTTTCTGTTCCGCTATTAGCTGTCAACGTCACTCCTGCTGGATGAATGGTGAAAGTCGTAGAACCATATACGATGTAGATTCCACCCTCTGTATCAGTGATGTTGACAGTTGCTGTACCCGCATTGATTTTATCTGCATAACTGACAGTATATTCTTTTGTATCAATGAGCGTTTCACCATCCATAACACTACTTACCGTAGGCTCTTTGGCAGAACCGTCATAAGTATATTCAGTTGCAGCAAGAGTAATTGTCGGATTCAAAACAAGCTTAGATGATGCTATTTCTGAATTTAGGATTCCGGTCTTAATAGCAATCGCTTTAATGGTAGTAAGACTCTCAGCTTCAAAAGGTTCTTCATATAATATACCATTACTTGATGAAGGTTCTGTTTCGTCAAGCGTATAGTAGATATTTGCATTAGCAGTCTCTGAAGTAATCGCCATCATTCCTGTTTCCGTGGAATAAGAAATTATTGGAGTCTTACAGCGCATAGGTTCAACTGTTTTTTTTGCCACTGCTGACAACACAACTCCATAGCATTCTACAATTGCTTTAAGAGTACCTGCGACAGTAACTTCATATTCACCATCAGTCATCTCGGTACTTGTTGCTGTAGGGTCTTCCGGCTCCCCTTCTGTACTAAAAATATAACGGATTTTGTAGCCTGTTGGCAACCCATCTGCCCCTGTGACTGTAATCTTGTTTGTTTCTGGATTAACATCGCTAATAGTCGGAGCTGGGAAAGTGGCATCATCAAAATGCCACTGGACATTACCATCAGTTGACGCATCTTTATAAAGACCTACCAAACCATTCCTAAAATAGTCATTATCGCCAGTGCCATAGTAATTGTCACTATTAGCGGTGTTAACGCTAAAATAACAATGCTTATTACCATCAGCAGCAATGCTTGCAACTCTAATACTGCGTTGGTGGGTGTTGGTGTTTATTTCACCAGAGATTACAAACTTTGCATTTTGACCTGGATTGTTAGTGGTCAGCAGATGCATTGATTTACGATTGGTGGCCTTTTCATATGGGGGTTCATGAACAATATATTTACCTGAAGTAGCATGAATGATATAAAAGGATCCATCTGCATCGCCTGTGGATTTCAGAACCCAAACAGAATTATTAGCCCAATTATTTTCGAAGTCACCAGAAGGTTTGACAGCCTTGTCTTTATTCGTTTTATATGTTGCCAAGAAAGGCTGTTCCGGGTCACCATAGTTATCACCCGTATAATCACCTGTAGCAGAATTATTATTAATATACTGATTATTAAAAAAAGCATCTGCTTTGTGTTCTTGTTGCGGATTGTCAGCAGGCACCAAATAGTAGTTTGTTGCAGCATCTTTTGCGTAATGAGGATCTGGTTTATTATGACTTGCTATATAATATACACCTTCTGTAACTTCTGTAACAGAATCCTGTCCCCACACATCACCAATGCCCATCACCAACAATACAAAAAGGAGCAGGAGAGTGCGCACAAGGCTGGGCGCACAAGGGGTCTTTCCCCCTGTGAGGTGAACATCAGTTTCTTTTATGCTTGCTATCCTATTTGTCATATTCTCATTGGAGCGAAATTTCCATATCTTTATTTTACTGATACTTTCTTATTATATCTGCCTCCAGCCGCACGAAGGATATATACACCTGTCATAGGAACTGGGGTCTCGATGGTTTCTCCTGGCTGGATGGTGAAGGAGGCGAAGGTGATGCCTGCCGAGTTGGTGATGGACACTGGGGTGTCTTGGCTCAGGGTCGATTCCACCACAATGTTGCGGCCCTGTGTATAGATGGTCAGACGGCCATCGGTTGCCAAACCTTCGTCCTCTTCATGCTCGCCACCCATGACGGATTGCTCATTGCTGAAGACGATGTGGCGTGGAGCGGCCCCGCCCGTCGTCTTGACCTTGGCAAAGTAAGGACGGAAGGGCGACAGGGCCTTCTGCTCAGAGGTCGATTCGTCGGTGATTTTCTCATAACTACTGCCTGCGGCATCGAGCGTGTAAGAGCCAACGGGGAGCGTGGTGTTGAGATAGTTGGGCGTGAAGACATAGCCATTCTTCGTGTTCTGTCGAGCAGATTCGGCCAGTTCATCGTCGCTCACATCGATACTGGCAGCAGGCTCGGAGGCAAACGTGACGGTCTGGGCTGCCAGCCTTTCGGGAGTGCCGCTGGCAGTGTGTCGAGCAACAAACGTGCCACTCAGGTCAAACTCGTAGTAACGCGCACCAGGGAAGCCGACAAGATAAGGCGTGGCGGCTCCGAGAAGCGGGTAATCCTCGTAGGTGTGCGACTGACGGTAGTAGCCCTGCTGATAGAGGTCAGTGTTTTCATCGTGGAGATTGTGGCCGGCAGCGTTCTCGTAGTAGTAGTCCCAGAGGAACGTGTTGGTGTAGGACTTGTCGTGACCAGCCACGGCATCGGGATAGCGGAAAATGGCTGTGGCCTGATCTTCACTGTTCACACCCGTGATGTCGCGATAGCCGCGCAGCCAATACTCATGCCCCGTCAGGCTCTGGCCATAGAAGTGGGTCAGTTCGCCCTTGTCCTGAGTGGTGACGAGTTCGGCAGTGAAAGGCAACGACACGGCATCCCATCCGCTGGCCGCATCAACATAGCGGCTGGGGGTGCGCTGATACCACATGCGCTTGCCGCTGGCAAAATCGTAGGCGATGGGCGCATTGAAGTCGTTGAAATCCACCAGGAAATGGTCGCGGTCAGCCACATAGCCATCATCTGTCTGGAAGACCACATGACCTCGCACATTCTCGCGGTCGCTGGCCGAGACTGCCGCAATCTTACGATAGTCGGCAGGACTGCTGGCCTCCACACAGGTGAGGTCGTCGAAGTAGTCGTCAAGCACCCCGAACGTGTGGGCATTCTCCGTCTCTTTGGGAGCGTAAGCCAACAAGTTCTGAGTCAAGTCAGCATTGAGGAAACCCGTCAAGCCAGCATCGTCGAGCAGAGGCGGATAGAACGCCCCCTTGCCTTGACCTACATGCTGATAGATGCCCTCGGTCACGAGACCTTTCTTGTAGGAAGTCGTCTCGCCGTGTCCCGTGAAGTCTATAGCGGTCATGTTCTTGTAGGCCAGCACCGAGCCGTCCCCCTTCTTCGTCTGGGCAAAGACCGCCTGCGGATTGAAGTGAGCCACCTGCATCTGCCCCGAACGGAAGTAGGCAGGTGCACGATAGACACGGTTGCCCTCAGCCGAGGTGAGCAGACGGTCGTCACTCATCTTGATAATATGGGATGGATGCGTCTGATGCTCGTAGGTATCGTCATGACCATAGTTCAGTCGTTGGCCAAAGTAGATATAGTCATCAGGCCAAATGGGCAGATAGACCACCTCATCGTTCTCCATTCGATGACGGACATTCACCCCTTCAGGAATGAAACCTCCAGCATAGATGAAGTCATCATACTTGAAGCGGTTCTCCACATAGACATAGCGGCTGTAGTCGCTGCCATACTTACTTTCCTTCACCTCCAGCACTGGATTGTTCTCTGCATCCATACCTTCGGTCAAGAACCCATACCCGACAGCCGTGGCATCGAGCGAAGACTGGTTGTGGTCGTAGTATCGCTTGTTCAGATAGAAGCCATTCAGATTGTAGGCCACTTCACCGTTGTAGAAAGACTGCTGAGGCTTGCGAATCGGAGAGCCGTATGTACCCGTATGGCTGGGGTATGGGTTGGCGGCATCGTCCTCCTCCTGATAGTAACAGTTCACTATTCGGACTGGCCGACTGGTGCCAGCCTCCACTTCAGGACTACCAAAGACGGGCGGGGCGGGCTTTTCCTCCGCGCTGGAAGTGCTGATCCAGCAGTTCTCCACATAGCCCTTACCATCCTCGGCTATGCCGGCTCCCGTGAACGTGCCGGTGACACCAAGGTTGTAAACATCGCCACAAAGGTGGTTGAAGAGTGAGTGGTCGAGGCCGCTGATGGTGTAGCCATCGCCGTGGAAAGTGCCGCCAAAGCACTCGCCGGGGTTGTCGGCAATCGGAGTCCACGAGTCGGGGTGTTCAATGTCAGTGCGGAGGATGAACTCAAGGTTGTCGCCACCCTTCAGTTCGTCAGCCAACGCGGTATGCTCCGTTTCGCCAGTTGGCACCGTGGGCTTGTTGCCGTAGGTGAGGTCAATGAGGTCTTTGAAAATGTCGAGGCCATTCTCACCACCGGCTGTATAGTCGTTGATGTAGATTTTGGGGTCTCTCTCCTTGATTGCATCGGGATGGTCGATATAGTAGTGGTTCTCCCGATCCTCCATCACCTTCTTGATGTCGTGGTAGTTAGCCACATTGAACTGCACAGCATTGGAGTAGGTCTTGCCAAGATAGGTCTGAGCATAGTAGGCCACCCAGTAGCCGTTCTGATACCAGTACATCGGTGTGGCATTATTGTAGTAGGGCTGTCCGTTCTGATGTCTCTCTGCATCGGTGCCATTGGTGAAGATTTCCCATCCCGAACTGGTGATTTCGAACGCACCCGGCTCCACCCTCGGAATTTGCAGACCGATGGTGCTGCCCGGCAACACGACGCTTGGGTCGCTCAGTTCGCCGATTTCAGGCACCCCGCTCTCGAACTGGATGTGAATGTTCAGAATGTGGCGTTCACTCACAGGCGTGATGTTGTTGCCCGACTCGTCACTCTCCTGATACTCATAGAGGAAGATGACAGTAATGATCTTCTCCTTTTGCAAGTCGAAAATATCAGACTCACGGTTGACATAGAACGTGGAAGTCTCGATAGGAGCATTGCCGTGGATGATGAAACCGACCTGCTTGTTCACCAATTTGCTGTAGTCCGTCTGGTTGATTAGCACGGCCCTTGGAACGGGCTGACCATTATTATAAAGAGTAGGGGTAGTTCCCTCCTTGATGCCCAAGGTGGTGAACCCTTGACCTTCACCATGTTCACCGATGGTATATTCTTCACGACAGAAGTAGTAGGTGACCGGCTGGCGCTTGTCATCCACCATGGGACCGGCATGGTCATCGTCGATGATGATAACATCTATGTACTCCTTCTTGTCGCCCAACGAGTTGTATTGGTCTTCGGTCAGCACCTGTCCGGGGGTGTAGGGGAAGTCACCATTGATGAAGGGATCTTTCACAATGTAGTAATTGCCCGGCTCGGTCACGACCAGAGGCGACCAGTGAACCTTCTCGTTGGGAATGGCCTCGTAGGCCAACCGCTTGATGCGGTTTTCATAACCTGGTTGGATGGTCACTGGGCCATTAGGACCAGTATAAGTCAATGGGGACGTCCCTGTATATTCTGCCTCGTAGTCAATCGGTTGTTGTTCTGAATAGACAATGGGCTTGAGAGGGATGCTGCCTTCATGCTGCACCAAGGATGCCACATCGGTAGCACTGTTGATGACGGTTTTGGTGAGATTGGGCTTGTATCCATCGTACTGGGGCATGAAGCCGTATGTGCCGCCATAAGATGGGTCGATGAGCAGGTCGAGGCCATCGTAGTTATAACAGAAGTTCTTGCGGTCATCGGCAGACATGGAGCACCAAGCGTTGATGGCACGGTAGGACTTGCCTGCCTGATAGTAGTTGCCGCCATAATACCCTCCTTGCTCACTGGTGCAGATGTAGGCTTCGGTCAGGTGCTGCGACAGAAGGTCGTCGGTCAGTTCTGTATAACGCTCTTTCAGCCTGCCTATCTCCGCCTGCGACAACAAGTTGCCCGCATAGATATACTCTGTCTCAGCCAATTGCAGGGTGTTGGTACACACTTTTGCTGCAGCCACTTTGGGGTTCGTTCCATCTTTCAGAGCAGCCCATACATCGCCCGCATAGTCGGACTCATAGACAGATGCACCCGGATAAAGATGTTGCTCGCGACCGCTCTTATTGGTGACCGTCAATTCGGTGGTCACAACATAGGCTCTCTCCACCTCTGCCTGCTGATTGGTCAGTCCCTGCAATTGCTCGGGGGTCAAGGCTCCATAGGTGTCATACACACTTTTGGTGATGATTTCTCCATAGTTGTAGAAACGTTGCCCATAGACTCCACTGGAAACAGGAGTATAGGTTGGGCCTTCGGTGTATCGAGCCTTGTCTGCATCGGAGAGTTCGTTATAGGCATCGGTCGTGATGCTGAGTTTGCCTTGGGCATCCCTCCCGTTAGTGAGAGAGAAGTAGTCATTCCACAGCCCAGGGTTGTTGAGGTCGCACGTCAGCACATAGCCCGTGTTGTGACCCAGATTGTTGGCCTGACGGAAGAAAAAGTCAAACGACTTGTCGGCCTTTTCCACTCCATCCTCCATGTAGGTGACGGTAGGTGGTGTAGTGCCTCTCAGTGAAACAACGGCATTGGGCAGGAGGATGTCTCCTTCCTTATACTCCGTATTGCCTATCTTGCAGTCGGCAATGACCGTATAGACCTCTGGCACGAATCGACTCTGGTCGGCAGCACTCAGCGTGTTCCAAGTCCAGTAGTCGATAGGGTCTCCGGCACGATAGGTGACATTGCCTACCACCACTTTGCCCTCAGCACCCAGTGGACCATTCTCACCGTAGTAGGCATAGAGGTTGGGCTGCACATCGCGCAGTGTGAGTTTTCCATGCGAGGAGGCCGAGATGGTGAACGGCATGTTCACCACTTCGGAGTAGGCGTTAGCCGACCCTGTGTAGGCTGAAATGTACTGGTCATAGACATAGATGGAACCCTTGATGTACCAGTAGTGGGCTGGTGCGGCATCAGCACCCTTGTAGGAGTTGGCGTTGGGATAGCAGTCATCGATGATTTGTTTGGTGTTGTGTACAAAGTTTCCAGACGTTTCTATCTCCACCTCCGTGCCAGTATAGACAAATCGGCGATAAGTACGAGCCGCTGTGTTATAAGGCGATATGGTTACTTTGCCATAGTCGGGATGCCATACTTTGGGGCGATGTTCGTTTTTGGCATACACATAGCCACCACCGAAACCTTGGCGCACGTCAATCAGGTCAAGTTCCACCACACCCGTAATCAGTCCCCACTTCGTCTCGCCAGTCTTTTCGGTCTCTTCGCGGATAATCTCCAGATAAACACCCGATGCCAGTGCCACCTTGTTGTGGCTGGTGGCATTGTTGCGATTGCTCTTCTGGCGATTGGCAAACTTCCACTGGTAATAGGTCGTCGTGCCATCAGCCTTGTTGCTCTCCTTGTCCGTATCGGTCGTGCGAATGGCCGATGGATGATCTGCAGCCTCTGTGAAGAACACGTCGCTGGTGAGATTGCCTAAGTAGTTCACGATATTGTAGATGCCGAAGTAGTTGCCATGCACTTGGTCTTTGGCATCGGTGTCGTTAGCCTGCGACTCGCGTTTGTTCAGCGACACCTCATCCACTCGGTTGATGGTGTAGTTGGTGTAATCGGCCTTTTCTGGCACACGGTCACGGGCTCCTTGCAACACCATACGGCTGCCGAAGATGGCCACCATGTCGGCGCGCTGGATAGTGTTGAGCAGTCGGCCAGCATAGAGCGAGCAGAATCCGCTCTCGTCCCAGTAGTCAGCACTGGGTTTATGGTTCTCAGCATCCCATGCCCCTGTCGTCCAAGTTGGATTGGTATCCACTCCCGAGATGACAGCAAACAATTCTCTGATTTCGTCGGCTGTCAAGGGGTCTGATGTTGAGGTATATTCCTTACCCTGTCGGTCTATACAGGTGGTTTTACATTTATACTTCAGCACAAAATAGGCGCGTTCGCGGTCGCTCAGACCGTCATACTCTGCCTTGGTGATTTCCTTGTCCAGACCATAGTAGTCGGTGCCATAGTTGTCGATGTGGAGGTCGCGGAACCCATCCACAAAGGTCAGGTTGCCGTCGCCATAAAGTCCGCCAGTATGCTCGGTACCCACCTCGATGAGGTCGCGGTTATAGACATCGCGCAGGGCTGCCGTCACATTGCCATAGACGGTGATGGCATTGGCATACACCTGATCGCTGCCCGACGAGACGTTGCCGCCGGCAAAGATGGCATTGTGTATCTTGATGCCATCCGCATTGAGTTTGTCCCAGATGGGCTTTCCATTGGGGTTGGTCGAGGTATAACGTTGCAACTTGTTCAGATATTCCACCGGCACATACTCTCCTTGGGCAAAGGTTTCTCCATCTATCGTGACTCCCTCGGCTGCGGTCACCCGGCAATAGGCGGCCACATCGACGTTGCAGTCGGTGGTCATGCCTTTTGTTTTATCACCATCTATATAATAATAGCCGCCACCATTTGTCGGCATGCCATTGGTCAACTGGTCGTCCGACTCTCTTTCGCCCACTTTCTTCCCTGTGCCGCTATACACGTAGCCTATATCACCTCCGCCAAACACGTTGCCGAAGCCACGCGAGAGTCCTTCCACGGTGCCGATTTCGCCACCACGGATATGGACATCTGTGCTGCCAAAGACGAAGCCATCGGAATAGAGTGTTCCGACTCGATTCAAGTTGTCGTAGCCTCGTCCGCCGCCAAACACATGGCGAAGCACTTGTCCACCATATATCTCCACATGGGTTCTTCCGGGCTTGTAGATGCCTTCCAGAGTGCGCACCGAGTTCGCCTCGCCAGTCATCTTCACTTTGCCACGCCCCACGGCTGCAATCTCGCCGCCACCAAACACGCTGCCACGCACGATGCCGCCATACATGACCACATCGGTGAAATCGACACTGCTGTTGTCTATGTAGCCACCACCAAACAGGTTGCCGCTCATCTCCAGTTGGTCTTGCTTCTGGGGATAAGTTTGCGATGTTTCATCGGGAATTTTTTCTTGATAATACCCACCGCCCTCATGATGATACACGAGCGTCTCGTCTTCTGGTTCTTGGGCAAAATAGCGATAGCCTACATAGCCTTTGTTGAGAATCAGGTGGGTGGTGCCATACACGGCTCCGCCTTCACCGCCTCCGTAGGCATTGCGCTCTACGGCTGGTATGCCATTGACAAAACTGTCACCATCCTGTTTGCCAATGACCACATGGGTTTCGCCCAGTATATCTCCGTCGGGGTCGGCATCGATAGAACCCGTGTGCTTGCCGACTCCGCCTTCCCAACCTCCACCATAGACGTTGCGCACGGTGCCGCCCTCAATGTATGCATTGGCACTGGCAACGAAACCGCCAACATGATTCTCACCCTCGCCAAAGCCAGCGGCTGTCACTCCCTTGCCATCCATCACGTTGCCTGTTGTGCCTGCCGCAAAGATGTCTTTCCGCACGGTGCCACCCAACAGGTCTATATAGGTGGTACCATATACATCACCGCCACTGACTGTTGCTTTCGAGTCGCCCAGGCCTCCGCCATAGGCATAGTTCCTCACAGTGGCCCCTTCTTTGATGTGGACATTGGTGTTGTATTTTCCTTCCAATGCACTCCCCACGCCGCTCATGTGTGCCAAGTCATTGTCCAGACCATTTTCCTCATAGTCTCCCATGCTGAGGTCGAGCGTCGGGGCTTCGGCCTGCCACTTGAGCAACGACTCTTTGTTGATTACCTGTCCTCGACTGCCTCCACCATACACTTCATACACCGTTGCGCCGCGCTCCAGGTTCACCTCTGTGTATTGCGACCAAGTGTCCAGACCATAGCCGGCACCGAACACGGTGGCCCACCGCTCACGGTCGGAGGTGGCTCTCTTGTTTTTCCACACGTTTGCGGTGATATTCACCTGACCATACAAGGTACGGTCGGCATTGTTGTTGCCTCCATAGATGCACTCCCTCACACTGGCATCCTCGCTGTGGTAGTTGACCTGGGCTTCATATACATCGCAAGGAACCAAAGGATCGGCTCCATAGGCTCCGCCAAAGATGTTCTTCACGTTGATGGTGGCACCCGATGGCACGTTGATGACCGTCCGACGGGTGAAGCCTTCCTCGTAACTGCCGCCATAAGCATTGCCTATCTTGCCAGCCAACAGGTCAACCACGGCTGAAGCAATGTCGGGGTTGGCGGCAACCGAGGTTTTCGGCACCGTAGGCTGGTTCATGCCCAGACCGCAGTTGGCTCCCGCACCGAAGACTGCCAAGTTCTCAAAGGTACTCTCCTGCACAGTGGATGGAATCTCTATGAGCACATAACTTCGGTCTTGCATGCAGTCCTTATAGTGCTGGTGGCCAGTCTCGTGCAGATGCCCCTGACCTGCTCCATAAATGCGCTGCACCCCATTGAGAGGGTTGTTGTTGTGGCGTGGCTTGAAATTGACAAAAGCATTCTCCAACCTTGGCTTCTGAGAGATGTCGTAGCGTTCGCCGTAGTCGTAGTCGCCATAGCACCCTCCGAAGATGTAGGCCACATGACCCTGAATATATTCCACATAGGCAGAAGCGTTGGTCACCGCTGGGTCGGTTTTGTCCTGAGGATTATACACCAGCGGCTGCAACTCGCTGTGTATGTTCTCCTTGAAGTTCCGGGTGCCGAGAATGCTTCCTCCCAAGTCGTTGCCACCATAAATGTGGTCGCGGACATAGGGGAAGCCGAAGTCGTTCTCGCTGGCAGAATTGCGTCCCACGTATGTCTCTGTATGACCGTAAATATCGGCATTACAACTGCCTGCAAATGAGTTGAAAAGTCGTCCGTTGCCCAGATAGACATGGGTGTCGCCCGCTATAGGTCCTTCAAAACCACCGCCATAGATAAACTCACACTCGGCCATGTCGCCATCGTTCGTACTCCCTTCCACATCGCCTGTCGGCTCTCCTTTCAAGTGGATGTAGGTGCTGAACGTCGGATCGTAGGCATAGTGGCCTTCACCATCTTTCTGGCCAATGGCACCCTGTTCGCCACCACCAAACACTTGAAACACATAGCCTTTATTGAGGTTGATGGTGGTGCTGCCCCAAATCTCAGTACCCGCACCATAGCCTCCGCCAAACACACTCAGCGCCGACACCAGCACGTCCATGCCCTGTTCGTGAAGGACTACACCAGAGTTTTGTTTCACCACAGCAGTCCCGTCCTCATTCAGCACGGCGAAAAGATTCTCCTTATTGATGAGGTTGCTGTTGAAGTTTATTTCCACGCCACCGTTCACGTGGCCGCTTTGGTAGCAACCACCATACACGTTACCGCCCACGAGACGGATATCCTTGTCCAGCGTCGAACCTGTGGGCACACTGACATTCTCCATCGTCGAACTGGTGTTGGTGTGTGTCACCCACTTCTTGGTGTTCCACTCCAGTTCTGGCAGTCCTGTGGTGGGGTTGACATATCTTGTGCCGTCATTGTTCAGTTTCCAGCGCATGGGTCTGAGTTCTGTACCTTCAAAGTTCAGCACTAACTTCTTTTGACCGCTGGCAGGTGCGACGGTCACGCCTCCTTGGTAGGCGGCGTTGTAGGGTGTTTCTGCCACATTGGCATTGTTGCAGCCTGCCACAATCTTGTCGTAGGTGTAGATGCGGCGAATGAGGTTCATGGTGTTGGTGCCAGAATAGGTCATGCTGCCCACGTTGCCGCCACAGTAGAAGGAGCCGAACCAGGTGGTGTAGTCCTGATAGGTGGAGGGGTCGCCTTTTTCTTGGTCATCGAAGACAACGGTGGGTATCAAGTTCATGGCGGCTCCGTCCATGTAGGTGGCGAAGGTGGTGGGGTCGGTGAGTGTCATCGAGTTGAACTTGCTGCCATCGCTGGTCTTGTCGATGCTAGCCATGATTCGCAGCACATCGTCTTCCGTTTGGCTCTTCACCATGTTGGCCCCATTGTTGCCCAGGAAAACTTGGTCGGCTATCACGTGTGAGCCTACTTTGAGTTCTACTTTAGGGCTGTTCTTCACAGTCTTGAGCGTGGCACTGTTGCCTCCCACATAGACTGAACCACCAATGATGGTGGGGATGATAGTCGTTTCACCAGAACCGACCTCTGTCACTCTGCCTGACAGACGGACGGACACTTGCTCGGCATTGGGACGGAAGTCGTTGAGTGCCTCTGCTGAACTGGCTCCAGACGGAATGTCGTAGTAGAAGTCGCCGTAGAGCAGGCTCTCTTTCAGTTTCGGGTTGTCGGTGTAGGGATAGGAGCCATTGCCACCGCCATACACGTCGCCACGGATGCTGCTGTAAATGCCCACAGCGTTGCCGCCATACACACGGCCCGACACGTCATTACCCCCATACACGTTGGTGATGTCGCCTCCTCTCACCAGCACACGGGCTGCCAGTCCTGCGGGGAAGTTGTAAATCTGGTGTCCCTCGGCATCGTGCAACTGGATGTCGTTTTCGCTGACCACATCGGCCCCAGTGTCGTCGAGCGGTCGCACATCGGATCTGCGGCATCCACCATATACATTATTTATAATGAGGGCTGCAGCATTTTCTTCCTTTGGATTGATTTCCAAAAGCAAACCTTCCTTGTTGGTCATCCGCCCTTCGTTACCTCCGCTGTAGAGACTTTCGATGCGTCCCTTCTCCAGATGCCACGTGGGTCGGATAGCCATGTCGGCCTTGTTGTTACCTCCGAAGATGCGCGAGAAGTGGAAGGTGTTGTTGTAGTAGGCCGTGTTGATGCCCATCTCTTTCAGCCTGTCGCTCTTCACGATTACCCCCTCATCGTCATCGTTTTCGGTCGAAGTCGATGCTTTCGTGATGTCGGTGCTTTCGTTGTGGATGTAGATGTCGGCTGCTTGGGTCACAGTCACGCTGTCGCCACCGCCAAACACATAGCCGAAAGTGCCGCCACAGAGTTCCATGTAGGTCTTGGCCAGATTCGGGATGGTCGCCCCAGTGGCCAGTGGTTCTTCCTCTTCCTCCGTGTCTCCGTCCCCCTCTGCACTGTGAGGAGTCACTGTGTAGGTGCCTTGTCCGTCATCTGTGTATTGGTAGTTTCCGTAACCACCGCCAAAGAGTTTGCCAATGAAGATGTGCTTGCCACTTCCCTCCTTGCTGGTGCGCACAAAAGCGTTATACCCTTTCTTGTTCTTCCCTTTGTCCTCGCCTTCCTCCGCTGTGGTGAGTCCACATTCTGCCGCATGGTTCATGTCGGCTGGCACCATGTCTGAAGCACCAATATGGCCAGAGATGTCATTGCCGCCATAGACGGCATTGATGATGATGTCGCAAGCCGTACCCTCGCCACCGATGTGGACACAGGTGGAGCCACCCACGTCAGCCTTGCGGGCACCGCCAAACACGCCGCCGCCGATGGTGATCTGTGCCTGCACCAGCGATGCAGACAAAGTGAATAGGATTATGAGGTAAATCTTGCGCATATCTTCATCTTTTCGTTAGTCAACCGTGAAAGTTGGATTGTTCAAATCGGGTTCGGACAACACTAATAGATAGGTCGGATTGATGGTCAGGTGCAGAAGCACTTGCTCGCCCGACTGAATGTTTCGTATTTTTGCAGAAAGGTCATTCTCCGCTGAGCAGTTGAGGCGCACCGGAGTCCCTTTCTTGTCATACACATCGTAGGTACACACCAGCTTGAGTCCGTCGCCCACAGTCGGAGCGAAATAACCCACAATGCTCTTCTCCTCCGTAGAGAGTTCAATACCTTCTGCATTTTCGAAGACCACAAAAGTGCCGCTCTCACCGCTTCCACTGAACTGAAGGCTCGTGATGGGGTTGGCATCTTCGGTCGTGGCTCGAACCGTCACTGTCACGTTTTCAGAACCGACACTGCTCGTTTTCAGTCCTAAGGTTTTCAACTTGATGGTGCGCATATTGTTGTAGTCAGCATCGACCTTGAGCTGGAAGGATACGGAGGCATAGAGATGGTCGAAAAGCAGATAGGCGAAGTTCTGCCCCTTCTCCTTGCCTTCATAGTCAAACACACCACACTGGAGGTTTTTCGCTGCAGTGGCATTAGGCACCTGCTGAATGCCCACAAGCACACAGGGATCCGTGGCAAGCACGGGATTCACACCTGTCAGGGTCAGTACCGCACCCTTGGCATAGTCGGTTTCCACCGCACTGACACTTGCATTCTCCACGGCCGTAGTGGGCATGAAGCCATAGACGTAGTAGTTTTCCTTTCTCACCGAAACGGCCGATGCCCACTGGTCGTTGCCCCGATAGGTGAGTGTACTCCACCTGGACGTTTGGCTGGGCGTGAGGAAGAGACCGATCGTGGGTGCGCCAGCTTCCGATTCGGGATAAAGTTCCCCATAGGGCTGGGCAGCAGCACGTGTCTCGCCAGGTTCAGCAAAGTTGGGCAGGTAGGACATGACCACAAGCTGGTTATCCTTTCCTGCATCGGTGTCGGCAGTATCTTCGGTACAAGCACTCAACAACCCGACCACTCCGAGGAGCAGTCCCAATGCCAAGATGATGAGGTTGTGAGTTTTTGGGGTCATGAGTTGAGATTTACAAGTTATGAGTTAAGAGTTAGGAGTTACCAGTTATAGACTTCGTGGTCAACCTCAGTGGTGCGCCAGTCCATCACATCGACCATGTTCACGTTCAGATTGTTGGCGCCGTAGTAGGCATAGACAATCCAACTGTGGTTACGGGTGAAGTCGCCGTCATCGCTCATGGTGAAGGTGGCTGACTTTTCCACATCTGCCACACTGTAGCGGATGGTGCCCGTGAGTTTTCTATCTGTCTCGCGCAAGTAGAAAAGGCCTGCTTGAGTCAGTTTTTCTTCTTGAACCCCTTTGTCGATGAGCTGCTCATACTCCTGTCCGTCCTTTTCTTGCGCATAGGCATAGACGATGGGGTCTTCGTTGGTTCTCACATCGCTGTTCCAGTTCACCAGCACCTTGGAGTCTTCCTCATAGGTGGAACCGATGCGGTAGTTCCGCTGGGTATAGTCTTCCGTCAGAAAGACAAATTCCTGCAGGGGTATCTTTTCGCCATCCAGCGTGATGTCCAACAACTGGAACGTCCCATCCATCTGGTCGGCACGGCTCGCCACGAAACGAAGCTTTGACACGGTCCTGACCAACCGGGCTGTAGCCATCTGGTTCTCGGTGCCAATACGCAGCACGGGGGCAGAGCCATAGACAGGCTGATTGCGCAGGGTTCCCGACATGGGCAGTCCCGCTGTGGGGACAGATGTAACCAATGTGGTCAGGCCAAAGGGGTCAACACTGCTGCCGTCACGATGCTCCATCTTTGCGGCCTCCAGTTCTGCCGGGGTTGTGGTTTCGCCCAAAGTAATACCCGTTGTGGCAGTCGCCATGTTAGCCACCACATAGACATCCACGGCGGGCTTGTTCTGCACAAAGTTATCATCCACCACCATCTGGTAGGTCTCGCCTCCCAGGGTATTCAAGTTCTCCACCTCACTGGTGGACAGATAGCCCACCAAATCACCACCACTATGTGTAAAGACCCAAATTTGCAGGGTCGTTATTTCGTCCTCAGCATTCCAGGCATCCACGGTACCGATGTCAGCACGAGTCGGCTGCGGATGCTCCGGTGCATAGACATAAATGCTCAGCACACAAGAATCAGCCTCATCAGCAGCACTACGCCCCTCCGTGCATGCTGCCAACACACAGGCCACCAGCAAAAGCGGCCCCATCAACCATGCCATTCTATGTCTATCTCTTCCTTTCATTTTTCTCAACGCTCCACTATTCCAAAATCACATTTTGGGGTTCAGCTTGCACCCACTGGGTCGTAAGCAGAACGCCAATTTCCAGTCGGGGCTGCAAGAGATTGGGCAGCACCCTATAGGCCTTGGCCAGACTTTGCACCGTCATGCTCAGTGTGGTCGTATAGTCTTGAGTGAACACGCGCTTCTTATAGTCATCCGCATTGGCCTCCACAGGTTGGGGCTTCACACTCCCCACCAGATAGAACTTCGTCCCCTTGTAAATCATGCCATCCACCCCTTTGAAGTCGGTGTCACTATTGTTCACAAATTCCAGCACCACCTTCACTTCCTCGCCATCGGCATTCTGCAACACCAGCGTGTTAGTGGGGGTTGACTCGCTCACGGTCGTGCTCAGATAATAGTAGTCGCCACCATTCGTCTTCACCTCGCCATCATAGACAAAGCAGACATCGGCATCCGACAGAGGTTCTATGGGCTTGAAGTCGAAGCCCACTGGGCGTTGACCGCCCACTATCACAGCCGTCATAGGAAATGCCTTGGTGCCCACCGTCACCTGTGTACCATCGGCATCAGCCAGCTGCGTTGTTACCACTCGGTTCAACTTCACTTGCAGACACGCCACCGCATACTGGATGGAGTTCTTGATGGCCACCGCCTGCGTGTTGGGACTCACCGTTCCGTTGTCAGATTCATACTTCTCCAGCACTTTCGCCCACTGATCGAGTGTCCCATAGAACTGCTCGCGGTCATCCTGATTCGAGGTGCGGATGCGGCTATTGGCAAAGTAGTACAGGTCGGCAGGATAGGCATAGCGGATGAGCGTGTTGACGGCAGCCAACGTGGTCGTCACCGTCTGCGGAACAAAGGCATTGCCTTCCCAACGGAGGACAGCCGCTCCATCAGGCAGTCCGATGGAAGCAGGATAATCGTCGTTGGTGCCCAAGCTGGTCACCCGTTCGGTCGTCGTGTCGAACACCACGCCTGTTCCTTCCTTGATGCGCCGCAGAATCTCTGTCTGCAACTTGGCCTCCGTAGAGCCCTCCATGAAAGGCATGGACTGCACACTCTCGTAGAGCGCATTGACATACACCCGCACATTGACCGACGAACCCGCCATCAGTCCTGTGCCTACATTCTGCTGATTGATGAAGTTGAGATAGCATGCCTTGAGTCCCAGGTTCGCCACATTCTTCCATGCCACCGTCCCGTCCGGCGTTGTCACCTCCGCATGAGCGATGTACGTCAGATAGTCAGCCAGAGCTGTGGCTTGCGCAGTGGGAGTCGAAGAAGCCACGATGGGGTCTGGCCGAAACTGGATGTCGGCAGGCAGCATCTGGGCAGGCATGATTGCCTGCAGGGAACCATAGGAAGACTTGGAACCGCCATCAGGCAGCGTGGCATGACCATAGAAAAGCACCGCATTGGTACCCGCCACAAACTGACAGTCAGCATAGTGGTAGAACCAGGCATTCGTCTTCTCGTAGGGCGTTCCGAGCGTACCCACCATGAAGGCTTTCGGATGGTCAGACACTGTCACCCGCTCCCCTGCAATGTTGAAAGGAAGCACAGACACCGCATCCATACCTCTATACTGGCTGGCCTGGGTCTGCACCGCAGCGTCCGTCATGCGTGTCGGCTGCTGAGCCCTACTTGACAAAGAGAAGGCTAAATCAACAATTACCTTCTCGTCACCATAAGCAGCCTCATCGCTGTCCTGACAAGCCGTCAGTCCAACCACAGCCAGCAATAGTCCTATGTATTTCTCACACTTCAAAAGCAAATCCGTTCAGTTTAACCTTATCACCACAAAATCTCATAACCACAAAAACCGTACAGGAATCACCTCACAGCTCCTGTTCATAGTGTCCGCCATCGCTCCAGTCGAGGGTCACACTCACGCCCACCTTTGAATCAGTGGGATGTGCAACGCCATCCTCGTCCAGATAGGCTTTCACGATTTTCAGTTCGCCAGGTTTCAAGGGTTCATAAACGCTCAACACCGTTTCCGTCACACTATCATCGTCCAGCGTCACATAGACACGGAACTCCCACAGTGCCTTGTCGCCCTCGGCCTCCGTGCGCGAGGGGAAGTTGACAGAGCAGAAGCAGAGCTGGTCAGTGCCCGTTGCTACAGACTTGGTGCGCACGAGAGGGTCTTTCTCGGCAAACGTGTAGGTTGAGTCGTTCACGTTGAAGCCCGTGGCAAAACCCGTGCTGAACACTTCCACCTTCTTGACCTGCTGACCACGTGGGTCGATGACCAGGGCGGCAGCACTGTTCGCCATGAAGAGATTCACGTGGAAAGTCTGATCCTCCCCTTCCTTCACATCCATGTCGGTTCGTGCGGTGAAGAGTCCCGTTTCGTGCGACTCCACTGTTTCCGCCTTTTTCTGCTGAAGCGTCAGTGTCGAACTCTGTTCTCCACCTTCCTTCTTCACCCACGAATTGTCCTCCAGATTGGCCAAGGCGAGATGACGATACTGATGTTTAGGCAGATAGAGCGAATAGCTCTTTTCGGTGCCGTTCATATCGTGCGACTCGTGGTGAAGGAGTTCGCGTTCTTCATCCACATCATAGAAAGACAGGTCAATGTCTTGGGCATAGGCGGTAAAGACATTTGTCAGGTGGTTGTACAAGGCATCTGCCACCTGCTGTTCCGTCTGCGTGGTCAGCTGCGCCCGCAACTCCATAGTGATGTCCGTCACCAACTGCAACTCATAGACCATTTCGTAGTCGTTACCTTCGGGAGGGCAGTCGGAGAGGTCATCGTCAATGGTGCTGCAGCCCACCTGCGTCATCATGACCAACAGGCAAGCCAACCCTATCATCCCATGTCTCACAAAACCTTTCATCACGTCTTTTCTACGATGTTCTTTCTATATTTATAATTAAATAATGTATAGTTGGGAATGCACAAGCAAGGTGCATTCCCAACTAGTAAAGTTCAGCTGATTACTGACCGAGAATAACTTCACTAAAGTTAAGACCTGTCTGCCACTTCAAATCTACACTCAAACCGAGTGAAATCTGCGAAGAACGAAGGTCTGGAACATCGACAAGTGCAGCCTGCAGAGAGTTTTCTCCAATCACAAAGTCGGCAGTAGTCATATAGTCCTGAATGAAAATGCGACGCTCCTGAATGGTGCTGCCATCAGCCGCATAAGGAGGCAGGGCATAGGGCGAACCTGTTGTTCCAGTTCCAGGCCATGTGATGCCTGCGCTACGGTCAGTCTCGCTAAGACCAGCATCTGGATCCAGCTTACCAGTGATATAGAATGTCTGCCCGTTACGGATGAGGTTGTGCATACCCCAGAAATCCTTTCCTGAGTTGTTGACAAACTCAAGAGCAATGTAAACAACATTCTGCTTATTACCTTGCGAAGCAACATTCCAGTTGTCCCATACCAAGGTGTAGTTAGGAGTACTCTTGCCAGTTTCCGCATTACTATTATAAGTAGGAATAGACACGTTGGGCAGGTCATTGTCATAGATGTATGAAGAGAACTTGGGGTTTGTGGCCTTGGCAATGTAGTTCCATCCCACTTCCGGCTCTACGCCACCAATCAGGACTCCCGTCAGGGTGAAAGTACCTGCTGATACAGTAATGGTGTTGTTTGGTTCGTCCACATTTCTACGAGTATTCTGAATATTATGGTTGTTATCATTGAGGACACTTGCACCATAACGAACGGTGGTTTTGAGCAGAGCTGTACCGTAATTGATGTTCTGCTGCATGGCAACGCTGCGGGTGGTTGAGTACACGTGGCTGTTTTTTGTCCAGTCTGAAGCCCAACTGCCATCAGTATCCCAGTTTGTCACTCCATCGGGATAATTATTAGTTTCATGTGGTGTGTTTGATACACGAATAGGGCTGTTGCCGAAATAGCAAAGCTCTACGGGATAGCGGTAGTTGATGGGATTGAAAGTAGAAGTCACATCACCATCCATAGCGTATGCGGGAATTGAATTATTATATGAATAGGTGAAGGTCCTGTCAGCATCACTTGCTGAGTTTTCAATCGTAATTTGCAAAACCGTAGCACCCTGAGGTACGTTGAATGAGATATGTGGGAAATTGTTGAGATCTTCTGTTACAAGATTTGTTTCAGTGGAGGCAAGGCCTGACAAAGTTTTCAAACCAGACAATTCAGTCTTCCATGTTTTACCACTCGTGTCTATCATATTGCCAATCGTACTTTGCAATGCTCCTGCCACAGCCTTGGTAAGGGCTTCACCGCCAGAGGTCGGATTAGCACCAGCCACAGACTGGAGCACATCATACAGGTCGCCAAGCGTCTTTGCTACTGCAGGACCTGATCCGGCACGGGTCTCACCAGAATAGAAGGTATTCATCGCAATGAAGGCGTCTGCCATGATTTCACCCAGCGGAGTGATGTCGTGGGATTCGCCACCCCACGTGAGAGTTTCTTTTCTTTTGATTGTGGTGCCTTCCATTGTAACATAGTCTTTCCAGCCGAAATTCGTTACAGAGTAGCTCGTTCCACCATAACTGACAGTGTAATCAGCCCTTGAGTCAACAAGTTTGGTAAGAAGAGCAGCAATCAATTTCTCATTCTGAAAGTAGGCATCTTCACCACCTGCACCAGAGCCAGCAGGAATACGTCTGTCGGCAGTAAATGAAATCTGGCTCAGATCTTTGTTGATATTCCAAGTCACAGATCCTTGCTGCTGGCTGGTGCCGGTCTTGATGGCCTTACCCCAGAAGAGCAATGTGTTAGTCTCTGAAGGCAACGACAGTTCGAGGACACGACGTGACTTTGGAGCAGAAGAGCCATCGCCGTCAGGATCAAGGGCACCTGCACCCAAAACAGTACCAAAATCGTAGCTCTTGGCAGCAGTGGCGGCTGCAGCCAGACTCTTACCATCGTTCAGATTAGTTCCGTTTTTCTGCGAGAATGTCATCAGCGTAGCAGTATTGATGCCACGGAAGGTTTCTGTGAGAGCTGCCTGCGTGTTGGCAGACGACATACGGGTGCCGTTGCTTGTAGCTACATTGAACACAAAGTTCACAGGAATCTCTTTTGTGTTCGAATTGTTATTAGAAATGGTTTCTGCCACATCGTTGTCAGTCGAGCAAGCAGTGAATCCCATTGCGCCTGTGAGTGCTATCGCTCCCAGCCAAACATACTTGAAGTTCTTTTTCATAAGCTTCTTTTTTTATTTATTAATAATAATTTTCTTATCTCGCTAATTTTGTTAATCTCTTTTTCCGAACACAAATTCCACGAATTGTCACGAATGGAATCGTGCGGGGTTCTTTGCTCCTCCTCCGCATGGCAGAGCCGCAAGGCTCATTTGTGCGGATTGGCTACGCCGAGCTAAAGGTTCGTGCTATTTGTGTTCGTCTTATACAATTGATGTGCTTATATCTTCTTGTTTTGTTAATCTCTGGTTTTCTATAATCATTATTTATTTAGCATCCGCAGGTTCTCCTTTGCATCGGCATTGCCTTGCTGGGCAGCCTGACGGAAACTATCCAGAGCGGCGGAGCGATTGCCCGTGTGCCAGAGGGCAACGCCCAGAGCGTTCCACGCGCGTGGGTCATTCTTCACACCTTGAAGGAGGGTGAGTGCCTCGGCATAACGTTCCTGCTGCAGGAGTTGGGAGGCCTGGTTGATGGTGGCAGCAGCGGTGTCGGGCACGTAGTCGTAGTAGATGCGCAGGTAGCCCGAATTGCGCTGGTCGGCCAGCAGGTGCTGCTTGATGTAGGCGAAGGTGCGGCCCTGGTCGAGGTTGCGCAACCGCTGCTCGCGGCGGGTGAGGTCGGCCTCGCTGTCGATGAGGACAAGGGCCTGGCGCAGGGAGGCCAGGCGCTTGCCGTCGGCTTCGGTGCCGCTGGCGGTCATCTCGCCGATGACGTCGTTGATTTGGTCGCGCAGTTCAGCCCATGCCTCGCCTCCGCTCGCCACGTCGAAGAGGGCATCGGTGGCTTGTGGCACTTGTTGCTGCACGTATTGCTTGAGTGCCTGGGCGCGGTCGGCTGAGAGTTGCTCGTTGTGTGCTACGCCACCCTCGATGGAGGCGAGTCCCACAATCTGAATGCGCTGCACAGAACTGGTGGTGTCGGCCATGACCTGACGGGTGATGCTGACGATGCGGTCGAGCGTGGGTGCGTTCTGGCGGAAGTCGTGGAGGAGGATGCTCTTGTCGAGCGGGAAGTGTACGTAGAGTGCGCCTTTCTCTTTGCGCAACACGCGTGTGCGGTCATAGGGTCGGTATTGTGAGATGTGGGCCAGCACGGGGTTGTCTTTCTGCAAGATGCCGGCGCGGCCTGTGTTGTCGGCCACGGGGTGGAAGGCGAACGCAGGCGGTGGGGGAGGGGGTGCGATGGTGTCGATGGGTGTGACGATGGGTTGCACGGGTTTCTTGCCCACTTTCTGATAGACGATGTTGAGGGTGACTTTGGGGATGAGGAAGGGTTTGTTGTCGCGTCCCAGATAGGAGCCGCAGTGGGCGCAGTCGTAGCGTTTGGCCCAGGCATAGCCGACGGCCATGCCGAGTTCGCCTTCCATGCGGAACCAGCGGTTGAGCCGCCAAGAGCGTCCGTAGAAGAGTCCGATGGCGGCCAGGTCGCCTTCCAGACGGTTGTGGCGCACGGCCTTGTACATGCCGAAGGGGAACTTGACGTTGCCCACGTTGTAGTGGCTGTAGATGAGGTTGAGTCCCCAATAGCCTTTGTGGAAGGTGGAGTCGGGCCACCAGCGCAGTTCGGGCGCGATGAGGAGGTGACGCCACTTGCGGGTTTTGTTGTCGTCGGTGGGCCAAGGACGGTAGCCGCCGGTGATACCGAGGGTCCAGTGTTCTGCCACGCGCACATCCACACCCAGATTCGGTGTGAGCGAAACGTCATAGACCAGATTGTTGCGCACAGCCACGTCACGCTGCGCACTCACCTTGCCGAAGAGGCAAAGCAGAACCACCAACAATACGGCTTTCTTTATGTTCTCCAAATCCTTGTTCACAACTCTTCTATTTTTAGTTTTCAACTTCTTTGTTTGTCACTCTCCCCTGCCTTTCTGGTTTACTCAGCACAATAAAACAATATCTCACTACAAAGTTTAGTTCGCAAAGATAATGCATTTTCTCTTTGAAAATCAATACGTCACCATTTTTTACCCCCCCTATTAACAAAATTTAACTTAATTATTCCCAATACTGTACATAGTTTATGTAATATCGAAAAATAGAAAACCTCCAAAAAAGGAAAATTTGGAAAGTTTAACATGTTTTTCCTTTTATGACTATCTGCAAACGTAGCACCAACCGCTCATCTCTGGCACGTGTACATTTCAACACGAACCTTTAACTCGGCGTAGCCAATTACACGAAGTTTCACAAAACCATGCGGAGAGAATAGGACACAGAGCCGCAAGCGGCAACCAACAAGTTTGACAATTAACAATTAATAATTTAACTTTCGGAAGTGTTTTTCCACAACGGATTGCACGGATTATACGGATTTTTGAGCCTCGGCGGCTCCCGCCATTCGGATTGTTCTGCATCCGGCCATCGTCGCCTCTTGCGACGAAAAATCCGTATAATCCGTGCAATCCGTTGTAAAAATATATCCG
>OCVV012826066.1_pt1 | contig 41939 bp, 35 predicted proteins | sample 1539721 | NCBI WGS metagenome assembly OCVV01 (sample SAMN02144230, study PRJEB22623) | gut metagenome | biome: sheep rumen | host: Ovis aries | place: New Zealand | reverse complement strand
ATTTCCCCTCGGCTAACAACGCATCGTGATTGTTCCGGCGCAATTGCGAGTGTCGTTCTAAGTAGTTCAGTTAGTGGGAAGTTTTAGTTACTAAAAAATGTCGCCTGCAGGGCGACCATTTTTATTTTGCTTTTTTCTATACTTATCTCAGAACGAAGGAATGCAGAGCCGGACACCGGCAGAAAGCGAGGTAAGTTATGAAGAAGGGTTTGACAGAGATAGTATTTATTCTTGACAGAAGCGGATCAATGGCAGGGCTTGAGGCTGATACCATAGGTGGGTTCAATTCCATGCTGGAGAGGCAGAAGAAGGAAGAGGGCGATGCAATTATTTCCACTGTGCTTTTTGATGACAGGACCGAGATACTCCACGACAGGATAGATTTAAAAAAGGTGGAGAAGATGACAGACAGGGAGTACTATGTGAGAGGTTGTACCGCACTGCTTGATGCTGTGGGCGGCGCCATCCGGCATACAGACAGGATGCAGAAGGAGATGCCGGAAAGTGAAAGACCGGAGAAGACGTTATTCATAATCACAACGGACGGAATGGAGAATGCCAGCAAAGAGTATTCATACGCCAAGGTTAAGAAAATGGTGGAGAAGAAAAAACGTAAGCACCATTGGGAATTCATCTTTATGGGAGCGAATATCGATGCCATCGAAGTGGCAGGGAGATTCGGAGTGGCTGCCAACAGGGCCGTAAGATATGAGTGTGATGAAGCCGGAACTGCTCTTAATTTCTCTGTTATGTCAAAGCTTGTAAGCTGTGCAAGGTCATGCGCAAGTGCAGAGAAGATGGGTGCAGCCTATGATGAGGCAGGCGATGAAATGCTTGATGAGATAAGGGCTGATTATAAAAAACGCCATGGGGCATGAGCAAAAAAAAAGCCGTGTGCATGAGTGCAGAAAAGGCTTTGGGTATCATTGATGCCCGAAGCCTTTTGACTATATTTAACAATTTCTGAACTTTACAAACAGGACATCACTCAATCTTGAAAAAAAGACTGCGATTTGGTAACATTATACCAAAGGGGCGGATGCCTGTTCACATATTTTATCATGTGGAGGGATTGGGAATTATGAGGATTTCGAGCGTTTTAAATATTAAGAACTATAGTCTGTTAAAGCAGGTATCATTGTTCGCAACTGCTGCTGTTATTTTTGCGGCTGTCTTTTGGGGGACATCATTTAATACACAGGCGGCTGACGGAGGCGGGGTTGAGTTTGTGCCTGTTCAGGAAGGATATTATGCTGTCAGCGGTACTGCGTCTAAGGATATCAATACATCCTATAATCTGGGTGTTGCGGTGATAGGCGCTGCATACAAGGAGGCAGGTGGACTGGCATATCTTGATGTGAAATTCATGAAGAAGAACGGTGTTTATGTTATGGTCCTTTCACATAACGATGTAAATACGCTTAAGAATCTTCATACTAATACCATGAACTGGCTGGCACAGAATGCTCCCGCGATAGTGCCTTCGGGAACGAAGCGGAGTGATGCGATACTTAAGGCGGCAGACTGGGTGGCAGACAGGATGACATATGATTATACTGCTGTCAATAATCCTCAGCTCCTTGCATCGTATCAGAATGCCATGAGCTGTTATAAGGATGGCAAGGGCGTGTGCACTACTTATGCAACGGCTTTTGATGCAATGATCGCTTATCTTCCTATTAATCCCAAGACTGGATGCGTGGATTATGACTGCGCATCGCCTGTGTACATAGATGCCATGCTGGTGGCTAATGCAGACCACGCGTGGTCAGCGTTGGCTGAGACAGACGGCTGGCATATGTATGATATCACTTTTTATGATAACAATAACCTTTCAAAGTGTCCGCAGTATCTCGATATGGACAGCGCAGCACTGAATGATGGATTCCATTCGAATATCACCACAATGCTTGCCGGGGATACTGCAAGTACATATGCGAGCAGGTAAGAGCGGATAATAATTTCACAGTACTCAAAAAGTCCGGTTGTACCGGACTTTTTAATTATCTGAATTGTTTATTCCCTCGGACAGATACATTTTGCATAGGCTTTTTATACAGAGGGGGAAATTCAAGCTGTATATGATCAGCTATGGTCGGAGGGATTACAGCTCCTCCCTGAGACGCATGCTGTATTTTATTATCAGTCTTTCCAGGGCAAGATTTTCGTCCATTATCCCGAATCTTACCTTTTCCTGTACTTTTATGGTGTCGTCAATAAAGGCGATCAGTTCTTTTTTTGAAAAGCGGGATGCGGCCTTCATCCTCATCTTGGCAGCATAGGGCTTGTACTTAAGCTTAGCGGCTATTTCTTCCTCAGAGGCGCCTTTGGCGGACATATCCTTGACAATAAGCAGCACATTGAACTGTGATGTCAGCAGGGAAATGATGCTGTACATGGAGGTATGGTTGTTCAGCAGATTGTAGTATGCTTTCAGGGCAGACGTTTTATCTCTTTCCGAAAGGGCGTTGACCAGAGGAAAGACATTGTCCTCGGGTCTTGCGGATACTATGGCATCCACATCGGCTATGGTAATCTCCTCCCGGCCGTCAGTGTAGCATATGAGCTTTTCGAGCTCTGAGCGGATGATGGTCATTGAGATACCTGTTTTGGACAGAAAATACTCATAGGTGCTGGGGCGGATTTTCTTATTGTTCTTTATGAGGATAGTAAGGATTATACGCTTAAGACCATCCTCATCGAGCTGGGTGTATTCTACCAGTCTTCCGGAATCCTCGGCCTTTTTGCATATTGCTTTTCTTTTATCAACGGCATTTTCGGCAAAGACAATATAGGTGGTATCCGGGATATGCTCCAGAGCTTCCTCCATAATGGCGTTGCCGTTCTTAAACCAGCCGGTGTATTTTACGCAGATTAGCCTGTGCTCTGCCAGGAAGGGCATGGTGCTTACGGCTGATGCAATCTCTTTGGCAAGCTCCTGGCTGCCGTGGCCTTCACCATTGAAGCTTATAAGGTTCATTTCGGCGTTTTCCGGCATAAGCTGTTCCGAGAGCCTCTTAAATGAGGCGTCCCTGAGATACGTTTCTTCGCCGTACAGGACATAGATATGCTTTAAATTGCCTGACTTTATATCAAGCTCCACCCAGTCGGGGGCAGGAGCTTTCCTGTTTTTTTTGTAGTCTTTATTATTAGCTGCCATGAGTACAATTTTAAAGCTTGGGAATGGTGAGTGCAAGTACCGGATTGCTGCAGACCTGATCTGATGGTTTTAATTGAACGGGGCATGCAGTAGCGGTGATATGAAAAAAATGCTACAATACGGATAGTCTTGCTGTATGGTCGATCAGGTATAGTACGATGGGAATATCGGTGCTTCCGGGGCAGGGAGAATAAGCCGGGGCTGGGTATGACAGTGGAATTTCAGGAGACAGAAAAAATCTTAAGGAACTATATCGATGTATCTCCGGAGGATATCCGGGAGCTTGACGCAGGGCATATAAACAGGACATTCCTGGTTACTGCGGGTGATATGTTCGTTCTTCAGTGTTTGAATAAGAATCTGTATTCGGAGCATCTGACGGAGCTTGAAAATAATTACATGCAGTACATAAAAGTATGGCGCAGATGTTCAGGAGAATTGTGTGAATGGCAGTGCCCTGAGTGGATAGAAAACAGGGAAAAGAAGTACTTTTCTGTCGACGATGCCGGCAGGATCTGGCGCTTATACCATTACATACAGGGGGATGTATATAATGGTGATACAAAGCCGGATCCTATGGAAGCAGGTATGGGATTAGGCAGACTGCACAGGATGCTTATGGAGTGCCCAAAAGGAAGTATTAAAGGTATATTCAGGCATCTTCACGATTTGGATCACTACTACCGGGAGTATCGCATGCAGGATCAGTCCCCGCGTCCCCGTGACAGAGAGCTCGACAGTATCATTTCCCACCGTTATGAGGAGTTTAAAAGGATAACCGTCCCAGGAGGAAATATTATTCACGGTGATGCCAAGATCGGCAATATGATATTTAATAACGGAAAGGTAACAGGTTTTATTGATCTGGATACACTGACGGACGGCTCGTGTTTTGATGATATGGCGGACTGCCTCCGTTCACTCGGTATCGGTAATGCTGAGGAAAATATCAGCCGTTTTATTGAAGGCTATGAAGCTGGCAGAGATGCAGCATTAACGGATGATACGGTTGAACTGTTGATATTGAATTGCCGCAGGATACGGTTTATTCTGGGAATGAGGTATTATACGGATTATCTTGCTGGTAATGTTTACTTCAGGGAGAACCATCCCGGTGAGAATTTAGAGAAGGCGAGAAGGAATATTAAATTATGAGCAGATTTATTTTTTACAGGAATACGGCAGAGGTAAAACTTATAGAAGATATTTTGGATCTTCCAGGACGGATAGCAGAGACAGGAGATAAAACACTTTATATGGAAGTGTTTTCGAGGCTTTTTGAGACGGCATCTTTTGCAGGATTTGAGGGGGATCTTTGGCACAGACTGCTTACGGAAGCTCTGGTATACGACGAGAATGCGTACACAATAGCCTGTGAGAGGCGGTATGCACCGGAGAGTCTTTGGAAAGCTGCTTCGCCTGATATGGAGAAATTTTTTGAACTGTTTGCTCTTGATATTGATGAATATCTGTCTGATACAGTTCCGGAAGGCTTAAGGTCGCTTATAAAAGACTATAGTATAAAAGATCGTGGCGGCAGATCCTTAAACGGAATAAAGTATAATCCCGTGATACAGGATACAATAAACAGATTAGCAGTGGAACTTGCGGGAGCGGACACCGCATATGCAATGCGATCGGTACTTGAGGATTTTTATGGATCCTATGGCTTAGGGAAGTTCGGTCTGCACAAGGCCTTCAGGGTAAATGCAAAGGATATGGGATACGATGTGGAAATCTATCCCATCTACAACATAGCAGTCACCGGTCTGGATGACCTGGTAGGGTGTGAATTCCAGAAGGCTGCACTAAGGGAGAATACAGAGAATTTCCTGATGGGTCGCAGTGCGAATAACTGTCTGCTCTATGGTGATGCAGGTACCGGAAAATCCTCAAGCATAAGGGCAATCCTGAATGAGTATTATAAGGATGGACTCAGGATGATAGAGGTCTACAAGCATCAGTACCGTGAGATCAATTCCCTGATAGACACACTGAAAAACAGGAATTATCATTTTATAATATATATGGATGACCTTTCATTCGAGGAGTTTGAGGTAGAGTATAAGTATCTTAAGGCTGTGCTTGAGGGCGGGCTCGAGAGCCGTCCTGACAATGTGCTGATATATGCTACTTCCAACAGACGTCATCTTGTGAGGGAGAATTACACCGACAGGGAAGAAGGGGAAAATGACAAGCATTCAGCCGAGACTGTGCAGGAGAAGCTATCGCTTTATGCAAGATTCGGGCTGAGCCTGTATTTCGGAGCCCCGGCTCAGGACGAGTATTATGAAATAGTGGATACCCTTGCGCTACGCTACGGTATCAGTATGGAAGAAAAGGAACTGCATCTGCAGGCGTCCAGATGGGCGCTGAGCCGAAGCGGTTTTTCCGGAAGGACGGCAGCTCAGTTTATCGATCACTTACGGGGGATTAAGAATGTCTGAAAAAAATAAAAAGGTGAGGACTTTTGCGGCCATTGATGTGGGCAGTTTTGAAATGGGGCTCAAGATATTTGAGATTTCACAGAAAAACGGCATAAAGTGCATCAATTCCGTAAAGCACAGGCTGGCTCTCGGTAATGACAGTTATGTCAGGAAAAAGATCAGCTATGAAAAGATGGAGGAGCTTTTCAGTACCGTAAATAAATTCAAAGAGATAATGCGGGAGTATGAGGTAAGCGACTACAAGGCATACGGTACCAGTGCTCTGCGGGAGACGGAAAATACTGCCATCATACTGGAGCAGATAAGGAGCCGTACCGGGCTTGAAGTAGAGGTGTTGAGCAATTCTGAACAGCGCTTCTTAGACTACAAAGCTATCGCGGCAAAAGGAAAGCTCTTTGACAGGATAATAGAGAAGAGCACTGCCATAGTGGATATAGGCGGAGGCAGCATACAGATTTCCCTTTTCGATAAGGACAGGCTGGTGCAGACGCAGGCTTTAAAGCTTGGCGTGCTCAGGCTTCACGAAAGACTGCAGGAGATAAGACCCAGGTCTACTCAGACTGAGGATCTTTTAGATGAGATGATAGGCTCCCAGATAAAGACCTTCCACAAGGTTTTCCTCAAGGACCGTGATGTTAAAAATCTTATAATAATGGATGAGTACCTGTCTCCCAGGTTTCACCATATAGTAGACGGTGTAAGTGCTGAAGGAAGCATATCTACGGCAGGGTTTATGGATTTTGCCGAGGGCCTTCTATTAAGACGTGACGAAGAACTGGAAAATGATATGGAGCTTCCGGAAGAAAAGATCGCTCTTTTCAGGCTTTCGACGGCAATAATAAAAAGAGTTGCCGAGAATTTCGAGGTCGATACCATATGGGCTACGGGGGCAGAACTGTGTGATGGTATAGCTTACGAATACGCCGAGAAAAAAAAGCTCACCAGAATAGCGCATGACTTTGAGGATGATATCCTGGACAGCGCACAGACCGTTGGAAAGCGCTACCAGAGCAGCACAAAACATGCCGAAGCAGTTGAAAAGGCTGCCCTTTCCATATTTGACGGAATGAAGTCCGTGCATGGCATGGGCAGGCGTGAAAGACTGCTGCTCAGACTGGCAGCTATCCTGCAGGACTGCGGTAAGTTTATCAATATGACAAATGTTGGGGAATGTTCCTTCGCCATAATAGCAAATACCGAGATAATCGGGCTGTCACACAATGAGCGTATAATCGTGGCGTCTGTGGTCAAGTATAATCACGGACCCTTCGAATACTATCCGGAGATGTCAGGCAGGATAGGCGTGGACAGACGATCGTATCTGACCATCGCCAAGCTTACGGCCATACTGCAGCTTGCAAATGCCCTTGATAAGGGCAAGGGAGAAAAGATCAAAAAGATCGACGCGGCCCTTGAAAAAGATGAGCTTCGGATTTATGTTGATGCAAAAAAGGATATGCTTTATGAGCAGGAGCGATTTGATAAGCGTTCCGGATTTTTCGAGGAAGTTTATGGTGTGCATCCGAAATTGTACAGGATGAAAAATAAGTGAGAAGTTTTAGATATAATGCATTAGGGGTTAGTAAGGGGTTAATACAGAGAGGTGTGAAATTATGGATTATCATAATTACGAGTATTTTACAAACCGGGAGAGGTCCTGGCTGAGGTTCAATGAAAGATGCCTGTCAGAAGCAAGGGATGAGGCTATACCGTTATTTGAGCGGATGAAATTTCTCAGCATAACAGCTTCAAACCTGGATGAATTCCTTATGGTAAGGATAGCTTCGCTTAAGGACATGGTCCATGCAGGATACAAAAAGACGGACATAGCAGGCATGAAGGCTGATGAGCAGCTTGCCATGCTTTATCCTGCGATGCACGAGTTTGTTGACATGCAGTATGAGTGTTACAACGGTCTGGCGGATGCCGCCTGCGGTGTGGGGATGGTCCTGCTGGAGCATCACGAGGAAATGACTTCGAAGCAGGCAGAATTCGCAGACAGGTATTTTGAGGATAATGTATATCCTGTGCTTACCCCTATGGCGGTCGATGCATCCAGGCCGTTTCCCCTGATAAAAAATAAGTCCCTGAATATAGGGGCTCTCATTGCAAGGAAAGAGGGAACGGGACTTGAGGCGTACCGTAATGCAAAGTCTTATTCAAAAGCCATTCTTTCCGGAGTGGATGTGACTGATGATATAGAAAAAAAGAAAAAGAAAGATAAGATGCAGATGGACTTTGCCATAGTCCAGGTTCCCGGCGGACTTCCCAGGATAGTGGAGCTGCCGCCGAATAAGGAGGGCCGCAAGTACATCATCCGTCTGGAAGAGATAATAGAGAGAAATATCTCTAAGCTTTTCCTGAATTACACTGTCGTATGTGCATCTCCTTTCCGGATAATGCGTAATGCTGATCTGGACATCGAGGAAGAGGAAGCAGAAGACCTGCTGATGGAGATAGAGAAGCAGATAAAGAGAAGACAGTGGGGAGAAGTTATCCGGCTTGAAACCGAGAAGGGCATAGACAAGAAACTCCTTGATATATTAAAAAAAGAACTTCGTGTTACAGGCGAGGACATTTATGAGATAGACGGACCGTTGGATCTGACTTTCCTGATGAAAGTCTATGGGATGGAAGGCTTTGATGAATTTAAGAACAGGGGCAATATACCCAGCGATGTGCCGGAGATACCTGCAGGAACGGATATCTTTGAGGATATCAGAAAGGGAGATATCCTGCTCCATCATCCTTATCAGTCCTTTGAACCTGTGGTGAGATTTGTAAGAAGCGCCGCTACGGATCCCGATGTACTGGCCATAAAGCAGACCCTGTACAGAGTGAGCGGCAATTCGCCAATAGTAAAGGCTTTGGCTCAGGCTGCGGAGAACGGAAAGCAGGTAACTGTACTTGTAGAGCTTAAGGCACGTTTTGATGAGGAGAACAACATAGTCTGGGCCAGGATGCTTGAGAAAGCAGGCTGCCACGTAATATACGGACTGGTGGGACTTAAGACGCACTGTAAGATCTGCCTGGTGGTAAGGCGCGAGGAAGACGGCATACGCCGCTATGTACATCTGGCAACCGGCAATTATAATGACTCGACCGCAAAGCTTTATACGGATTTCGGCCTTTTTACCTGTGCGGAGCCTGTAGGAGAGGATGCAACAGCGGTATTTAATATGCTGTCGGGCTACTCGGAGCCTCTTAGCTGGAACAGGCTTGCTGTAGCGCCGCTATGGCTTAAAAAGAGGCTTTTAAAGCTTATAAAGCGTGAGACCGAAAATGCAAGGGCCGGCAGGAGCTGCGGAATAAAGGCAAAGATGAATTCCCTTTGCGATCCTGATGTGATTGCTGCCCTGTATGAGGCGTCATCTGCAGGTGTGCCGATAAAGCTGTTAGTAAGAGGGATATGCTGCCTCAAAGTAGCGATCCCGAATGTGAGTGAGAATATAAAAGTATATTCCATAGTCGGTGACTATCTGGAGCATGGAAGGGCTTTTGTCTTTGATAATGACTGTGATCCGGAGGTTTATCTTGCCAGTGCGGACTGGATGCCCAGGAACCTGGAGCGAAGGGTGGAAATAATGTTCCCGGTGGATGACCACAGGCTGAAGGAAAGGGTGATGCGTATACTGGATGAACAGTTTATGGATAATGTGAAAAAACATGAACTGATGCCGGATGAGCGTTACGTGAAGGCTGTGCCTCAGGATGATTCAAGATACTGCTGTCAGATGGATTTCGTAAAGCAGGCAAGGGAATATGCGAAGTCATCTTCTGTTTCAAAGACCGACGGCAGGCGTTTTATTCCCATAGAGAGCAGTGAGAGAAGGGTAAACGATAATGAAGAATGATACGGAATATATCCTTGCATCAGGCTCGCCCCGAAGAAAGGAACTGTTAGCCCGGGCGGGACTGAAATACCGGGTGCTTGTATCTGATGTTGATGAGGATTATCCGGAAGGACTTAAGCCGGAAGAAATCGTAAAGCTCCTTGCAGGAAGGAAGGGGCACGCGGTTGCGAAACTGCTGAAGAAAGATCCGGCAGAAGCTGCGGAATTCTCTAAAACAGACGATTGCGCGACAGTGCAAAATAATATCATAAAACATATATGTGTGATATCTGCGGATACAATTGTAGTTTTAGATGACAAGATCCTAGGAAAGCCTGCCGACAGAAAAGAGTCAGAGGCTATGATTCGGGCCCTTCAGGGCAGGGACCATCACGTCTGGACCGGGGTGCAGGTTTTGTACCTGTCAGCAGGGGACAGGAGCATAGAGCGGGAGATATGTTTTGCGGACTGTACGGCAGTGCATGTGGTTCCTATGGATGATGCAGCCGTAAAAGCCTATGTCGATGGCGGCGAGGGCGATGACAAGGCAGGGGCTTATGCAATCCAGGGAGATTTTGCAAAATACATAAGCGGATATGACGGCGACTTCGATAACGTAGTAGGCCTGCCGGTCACACATCTTATGGAAGTGCTGGGCAGCGAAATATAATAATTATAGTTGATCAATATTTTGATTTCGGAGGTGTAAAATGTTTGACGATCTTGTACTGGAAGTATTTTTAAGGGACCAGCTGAAGCTTTTTTCGGAGCCCGTGGCTGAAACCAGGGATGAGGCAGAAGGCTTCCTTGAGGAAGTGTTTGCCGAGGTAGTAGACAGTCCCGAAGAGGTACTCGAATATCTGGATGAAGCAGGCATGGATGTCACTGACATGGGCAAGGACGATATCGCAGAAATAGAGGAAGTATTTCCCATAGGTGACGGAAGATACCTGATAGTTAACGCATGATACTCTGTTATCGGGAGTTAACCTTACGGTTGCATAAATTATACTTCCCTTTCACAGACTAAATTAGAACGACACTCGCAGCTGTTTGCGGACGGTCACGATGCGGTTTTAGCTCCGGGAAAATCCACTGCCTAGTGTGCCTCAGCGTCCGGTACAGGGCTGCGAGACAACGGTTTTTGTTGGCTCGCATGTGACGGACGCATAGGCACAGTTGGCAGTTAGTTTCACGGAGCGTTGCATCGGTCCGCAAACTCTGCGAGTCGTCGTTCTTTTTTTACAGTAAATAAAAAGTGGGTAGTTTTGAATTAATCAGATATAGGTTGAATCAGGCATACTTAAACAGCAATTCTGCCAGCCCGTCGTGGTCGTGGTCGGAGGCTGTTACTACATCCGCAGCTGCCTTGACCTCGTCTTCCGCATTCAGCATTGCTATGCCGGTGCCGGCTGCTTCTATCATGGAGATGTCGTTCTGGGCATCACCGGCAGCGAAAGTGTTTTCTATGGGAATATTCAGTAAATCTGCCAGTTCTGTGATGGCGAGTCCTTTGCCTGCATCTGAAGGAAAAGACTCAAGATAGCAGGGGGTGGATTTTAAGCATGAGACACGTCCTTCGCAGGCTTTCTCTATACGTTTTCCCAGTTCTGCAAGCTCAGCCAGGGAGGTTTCTCCCGATGGAGGTGTGAATTCATTTCCTTTATCGATCGTATCCGGGAAAAGCTCTATGCGTCTTTCGTGTGCCTGTATGGCATACTCATCGAAAACCTTTATGCAGAGTACTTTGCATGGTGCTTCTGTAACGCCCTCCGGAAAGTTATCTAGTACCCTGAAAGGGAGATGCACCGTGTGTGTATAGCGGCAGAGCTCATCATCCAGGGCAGAAGTGAGTATGTGCGTCAGGTTATAAGTCTGAACATGTATACCCATTTCTTTTGCTATGGATGCAATAGTACGGACGTCATCAAGGCTTATGGTTTTTTTCAGTATGTCCCTGCCGGAGGTGTCCCTTATCCATGCTCCGTTGAAAGCAACCGCATAGGTTTCAAATCTGTCCAGTGAAAGCTCTCTGATCGTATCTTCCACGCTGGTCATGGGACGGCCGGAATTAATGGCAATAAGATTCCCTTTGGAAGCCCAGTGCTCCAGGGCTTCATAGGTACGGGGAGTTATTATCTTGTCTGAATTAAGCAGTGTGTTATCCAGATCCAGATGTATGATCTTCTTTGCCATTTGCAATCCTCTGTAATGTGACGGAAGCCAGCTTCGTTATCCGTCAGTTCTCGTCGTCTTCTATCTGTGCCTTGTATACGGTGCGCTTCCTTGCCATTTCATCGTTTGCCAGGTATTCGTCGTATGTAGTGATCTTGTCGATCATTGTACCATCAGGCAGTATCTCTATGATGCGGTTAGCTGATGTCTGTGTGAACTGGTGGTCGTGGCAGGCGAAGAGCACAACGCCCTTAAATTTCATAACACCTTCGTTGAGCGAGCTGATGGACTCCATATCCAGATGGTTTGTAGGCTCGTCAAAAATCAGGCAGTTGGCTCCGCTGATCATCATCTTTGAAAGCAGGCATCTTACCTTCTCGCCTCCGGAGAGAACCTTGACTTTCTTAACGCCATCTTCACCGGGGAAGAGCATACGTCCGAGGAATCCTCTTACATAAGTCACATCCTTTACGGGAGAGTAGCCCATAAGCCACTCTGTTATGGTGTAATCGTTGTTGAATTCCTTTGTATTATCCTTGGGGAAGTAAGCCTGTGAAGTGGTTACGCCCCATTTGTATGTGCCGGAATCAGGCTCGATCTCACCCATAAGGATCTTAAAGAGAGCTGTTTTTGCCTGCTCATTGGAACCTACGAAAGCAATCTTGTCATCATGTCCCATTGTAAATGAGATATGATCTAGAAGCTGTGTGCCGTCCTCGCCCTTAAGGCAGATGTCCTCAACGATAAGTACTTCGTTACCGATCTCTCTGTCGGGACGGAAATCGATATAGGGATATTTCCTGCTGGAAGGCTTGATCTCGTCCAGCTGTATCTTTTCAAGGGCACGCTTACGGGATGTAGCCTGCTTTGATTTGGAAGCATTTGCGGAGAAGCGGGAAATGAATTCCTGCAGTTCCTTGATCTTTTCTTCTTTTTTCTTGTTTGCTTCTTTCATCTGTCTGATGAGAAGCTGGCTGGACTCATACCAGAAATCATAGTTTCCGGCATAGAGCTGTATCTTGCCATAGTCGATATCTGCTGTCTGGGTGCAGACCTTATTTAAGAAATATCGGTCGTGGCTGACCACGATCACGGTATTTTCAAAGTTGATAAGGAACTCCTCAAGCCATTCGATGGCATCCAGGTCCAGATGGTTGGTAGGCTCGTCCAGGAGCAGTATGTCGGGGTTACCGAAAAGCGCTCTTGCGAGCAGGACCTTCACCTTTTCGCTTCCGTTAAGGTCTTTCATTACGGAGTAGTGGAGGTCAGTGTCTATTCCGAGCCCGTTTAAGAGAGTGGCGGCATCGGATTCGGCTTCCCAGCCGTTCATTTCCGCAAATTCGCCCTCAAGCTCGCTGGCCCGGATTCCGTCCTCATCGGAGAAATCTTCCTTTGCATAGATGGCATCCTTTTCTTTCATTATCTCAAAGAGTCTCTGGTTGCCGCCTATGACAGTATCGAGGACCGTCTGGTCATCATATTTGAAATGGTCCTGTTCAAGCACTGACATACGCTGACCCGGGGTTATGATTATTTCACCCTTGGAGGTTTCCAGATCCCCGGAAAGGATCTTTAAGAATGTGGATTTTCCGGCGCCGTTTGCTCCGATCAGACCGTAACAGTTCCCTTCAGTGAATTTGATATTTACATCCTCGAAAAGAGCCTTCTTTCCGACTCGGTATGTAACGTTACTTGCTTCTATCATTTTATGACTCCTTAAAAATAAAAATAGTTTTCACACGAACCATAACAGTTTCGCATAAAAACGTTCTTTTTTCAATATATAAATATAACAAGGAATATACACGAACGGGGCTTATGTATTTGTCATATAGACAAAAAGAACAGCGCAGGTTAAGTCCTGTTGGGAACGTAATCCTCAGGAAGCTTGGATACTACCTGGTTCTTGCCGTTGCGCTTGCCGTAGTAGAGCTTGTCGTCCGCTTGCTGTATCAGATGTTCTATGGTGAAGCCGGGGATCGATTCAGCGGCACCAAAAGTCATGGTGACTTTTACATCACCGGTTTCGCTTTCGCATACGTGTTCCTCAACGGCCTTGCGTATCTTTTCGACTGTGAGCAGGCCGCTTTCCAGGGAATCACTCATCATGATGAGTATTTCTTCACCGCCCCAGCGGCATACCACATCCTGTGAACCAACGTTGCGGGAAATGATCTCAGCGACAGAGGTAAGCACCAGGTCACCTGCATCATGACCGAAGGTATCGTTGACATGTTTGAAATCGTCTATGTCTCCAAGCACCAGGGTAAATCTTTTACCGGTCTTCTTGAGCTCGAGCATGCGCTCATCCATTTTCTTATTCATGCTGCGGCGGTTGTACAGATGGGTGAGTGGATCCTTGTGTGCCAGTTCATCAAGCTGTTCATTCTGAAGCTCGAGTATTCTCTGCTTGCTGAGAAGCTCCCATACGAACAGGAAGGAAAATCCTACCATCAGAGCCAGCGCTACCAGTGAGTTGATAACAAAGAGCAAAGTCGTCAGACCTTCGGATAAAGGCTCAAAAGGGTTAAGCATGGAGCTTAACAGATAATTGAAGAAAAATGCCACTATCAGCAGTACTGAAAGCGCCAGCGAGAGAATATTCCTTTTTGAGCCCTTGATGATAAAGGGAAAATAGAATGCACCCGTGATAGCGGAAAAAAGGAAACACTGAAATCCCGCTTCCCAGCCGATAGTTAAAATGGATGCGGTGGTCATAAGTATGACTTCGGAAATACCGCCTAAAAGTACAGAAAGGAGCTGTCCCTTTTTTACGAGTTTGGGAGCGATCGTATAGATGACGATGCATACCACGATGTTTGCGATCATCAGCTTGTACGACTGGCAGATGAGCATAAGAATAGAAATGATGACATGGATAAAACCTAACACATAAAGGGAGTACTTATAGATAAGCTCTCCCGAAAAATAAGAATTCCCTGTCATCAGAGCATTTACGTAATGCTTAAAGTTATCAGATGTTTTGTTTTTTTCTACCATACATAGATATGATAACACTAAGGGGAGCTATTATCAAAGGAAAAATGAGTTTATACGAAATATAAAAACGCACAAAAACTGCTTGTCAGTTTTGGACAAATCGCCCATTGAAATTAAAGGGAAAAAAGAATTATATTATCTCTTGTAGTTAGCACTCAAACAAAATGAGTGCTAACAAACTAAAGAGCGAAAGAAAAATGAAATCATAAGGAGGCATGTGTCATGAAATTAGTACCTTTAGGTGACAGAGTAGTACTCGAGCAGCTCGAGGCTGAAGAGACAACAAAGTCCGGCATCGTTCTGCCCGGTCAGAGCAAGGAGAAGCCCCAGCAGGCTAAGGTTATAGCTGTAGGCCCCGGCACTGAAGAAGTAAAGATGGAAGTAAAGAAGGGTGACGAGGTCATCTATTCAAAGTATTCGGGAACCGATGTCAAGCTTGACGGCAAGGAGTATATCATCGTTAAGCAGAGCGACATCCTTGCTATCGTAAAATAAGTAACTGCGAAGGGTTCTGAATAGTTACAGAAGATTATTGTTTGAGAAAATTTTCAGGAGGAAAGAAAAATGGCTAAAGACATTAAATACGGTGCAGAAGCACGTGAGGCACTGGGTGCCGGTGTAGACAAGCTTGCCGATACAGTTAGGGTAACGCTTGGACCTAAGGGAAGAAACGTTGTACTTGACAAGAGCTACGGCACACCTCTCATTACAAATGACGGTGTTACCATTGCAAAAGAGATCGAGCTTGAGGATGAGTTCGAGAACATGGGTGCACAGCTGGTTAAGGAAGTTGCTACAAAGACAAATGACGTAGCAGGTGATGGAACCACAACAGCTACCGTTCTTGCTCAGGCTATGATACATGAGGGAATGAAGAACCTGGCAGCAGGTGCTAACCCCATCATCCTCAGAAAAGGTATGAAGCAGGCTACTGACTGTGCAGTTGAGTCCATCAAGAAGATGAGCACAAAGGTTAAGGGCAAGGAGCAGATCGCAAGAGTTGCCGCTATCTCCGCAGGTGATGATGAAGTGGGCGAGATGGTTGCAGACGCTATGGAGAAGGTTTCCAAGAACGGTGTCATCACCATTGAGGAAAGCAAGACCATGCAGACAGAGATCGACCTTGTAGAAGGTATGCAGTTCGACAGAGGATATCTCTCAGCTTATATGTGCACAGATATGGAGAAGATGGAAGCTACACTTTCCGATCCCTATGTACTCATCACAGATAAGAAGATTTCAAATATCCAGGATCTCCTTCCTCTTCTTGAGCAGATCGTTCAGAGCGGCGCAAGGCTTCTGATCATCGCTGAGGATATCGAGGGTGAGGCTCTTACCACACTGATCGTTAACAAGCTCCGCGGTACATTCAATGTAGTAGCTGTTAAGGCTCCCGGATATGGCGACAGAAGAAAAGAGATGCTCAAGGATATCGCGATCCTTACAAATGGCGAAGTGATCAGTGATGAGCTTGGTCTTGACCTTAAGGAAGTTACAATGGAGCAGCTCGGCCGTGCTAAGAGCGTAAAGGTTACAAAGGACAACACAACTATCGTAGACGGTGCAGGCAGCCAGAAGAAGATCAAAGAGCGTATCGCTCAGATCCAGGCTCAGATGGAGGCTACAACATCCGATTTTGATAAGGAAAAGCTTCAGGAGCGTCTTGCAAAGCTTTCCGGCGGCGTAGGCGTTATCCGTGTAGGTGCAGCTACAGAGGCTGAGATGAAGGAAGCAAAGCTTCGTATGGAAGATGCTCTTGCAGCTACAAGGGCTGCCGTAGAGGAAGGTGTTATCTTCGGCGGCGGATCTGCATACATCCATGCAAGCAAGGCTGTTGCAAAGCTGGTTGATTCTCTTGAGGGAGACATTAAGACAGGTGCACAGATCGTACAGAAGGCTCTCGAAGCTCCTCTGTATTACATAGCTGAGAATGCAGGTCTTGACGGAAGCGTTATCGTAAACAAAGTAAAAGAGTCCAAAGCCGGCATAGGCTTCGATGCACTCAATGAAGAGTATGTAGATATGATATCTGCAGGCATCCTTGATCCTGCTAAGGTTACCAGATCTGCTCTTCAGAATGCTACAAGTGTAGCAAGCACTCTTCTTACCACAGAGTCAGCAGTAGCAAACATCAAGGAACCCGCACCTGCAATGCCTGCAGGCGGAGCACCCGGAATGGGCTACTAATAAGCGGCGCAGGGTAAAACTGCTTAAGTCAAACTAACGGATCCCCCGGATAGAAACATCCGGGGGATTTTTTTACCCCTTTATTGTAGGAATCTGTTATAATAGTATGCGGTTTTGTGAGAAAATCGTAAAAAGCTTAAGCAATACAGCCGGTGATACAGTAGAGAGGTATTTTCTATGTCTGAAAACAAGGTAAAAAGAAATGTGCTTTTGAATCCGGGACCGTCCACTACTACGGACAGCGTGAAATATGCGCAGATCGTGCCGGATATCTGTCCCAGGGAAAAAGAATTCGCCAGGATAATGGCGCCCATGCGTGACGACCTGGTAAAGATCGTGCATGGCGATACTAAGGAGTATACGGCGGTGCTTTTCTGCGGATCAGGCACCATATGCATAGATATAGCGCTCAATTCACTTCTGGAAGAGGGTAAGAAAGCTCTCGTGGTAAGGAACGGATCCTATTCGGCAAGAGCCTGTGATGTGCTTGAATACTACGGCATGCCTCACGTCATCCTGGACCAGCCTTATGATGCGCTGCCGGATATGGACGCACTTGAGGAGCTGCTTAGAAAAGAAAACAATATCGGCTATGTTTATATGACACACCACGAGACCGGAAGCGGTCTGCTGGGTCCCATCAGGAAAGCCGGTGAGCTGGCACATAAATACGGTGCTTTTCTTATAACGGATACCACATCATCCTATGCAATGATCCCCATAAATGTATATGAAGACAATGTGGATTTCTGCATGGCTTCCGCCCAGAAGGGCATAATGGGAATGACCGGCCTTTCATATATCATCGGACGCAGGGATATCATTGAAAAGTCAAAGGATTTTCCCAAGCACTCTTACTACTGCAATCTTTACAGGCAGTACGCTTATTTCGAAGAGACCGGTGAGATGAATTTCACGCCGCCGGTACAGACCATTTATGCCGCTAAGCAGGCTCTTATCGAATATTTCGAGGAGGGTGAGCAGGCTAAGTGGGAGAGGCATCAGCGTATTATGGCAGCGATCAGAAAAGGTGCTGACGAGCTGGGATTTAAGGAACTCCTTCCCAGGGAGATACAGTCCGGGCTTGTGGCTGCACTTATCTATCCCGATGATGAAAACTGGGATTTTGAGAAGATCCACGATTACTGCTATGAAAGGGGTTTCACTATCTATCCCGGAAAGATGCAGGGTAAAGGAACCTTCAGGCTCTGTGCCCTTGGTGCGATCGATGCTCCCGATATCGAAGCTTTCTGGGAAGTATTCAAAGAAGCTCTTGCGGAGTACGGCATAAAAGTGCCGGTAAAATATAACTGAAAATTTTGCGGATATACGAATCTGAGCGTCAAAGCCATATTTGATCAGATCTGCGATTTAGAGAAAGGATAAGTCAAAATGTTACTTTATATCGATCCCGGAACGGGAAGCATGCTCTTTTCAGTACTCATAGGCGTGTTTGCTACGCTTGTCTTCTTTGCTCAGAAACTGATACTTAATCTTAAGTTCGCCATGAGCGGAGGTCGTGCGCAAAAGGAGATGGCAGAGAAGGTTCCTTATCTGATATTTTCCGACTCGAAAAGATACTGGAATACCTTCAAGCCTATCTGCGACGCTTTTGAAAAAAGAAAGACGGAAGTTGTGTACTGGACCGCATCTCCTGACGATCCTGCACTTGAGGAAAAGTACGAATACATAAAAGCAGAATTCATAGGTGAGGGGAATAAGGCATTTGCAAGACTTAACCTTGCCAAAGCAAATGTGCTCCTGTCCACCACCCCGGGACTTGATGTGTACCAGTGGAAGCGCTCCAAAAATGTGGACTGGTATGTGCATGTGCTTCATGCCGCAGGCGATCCTGTGATGTACAGGATGTTCGGTCTTGATTTTTACGATGCGGTTTTTCTTTCAGGCGAGTTTATGGAGGATGAGATCCGCAAGCTTGAGGAACTGCGAGGCATTCCCGCAAAGGAGCTTCCGCAGGCGGGCATACCTTATCTGGATGGCATGAAGGAGCGCCTTGACAGCGAGAAGGCAAAGGGCGAAGCTTCCGATAACAGGGAAAAGAAGGATACCAAAAAGCCCACCGTTTTGGTGGCACCGGCATGGGGACCCAGCGGACTGCTTACGACTCTCGGCCCTGAGATGCTCACTGCTCTTAAGAATACCGGCTACAACATAATAGTCCGTCCCCATCCCCAGTCCATGACTGCGGAAAAGTCGCTTATGGATAAGCTGATGGCAGAGTATCCGGATAGTGATGATTTCCATTGGAATTTTGATAACGACAATTTCAATGTGCTTAAGAATTCCGACATAATGATCTCGGACTTCTCTGGTGTCATCTATGACTATACGCTTGTATTTGACAAGCCTCTTATCTATACGGATACCGGAGCCGGCTACAATAAGGATGTGTATGACTGCTGCTGGCTTGAGGATGAGCCCTGGATGATAAAGAAGCTGGCCGAGCTGGGAACCGCCCTTAAGAAAGAAGATATTGGAAATGTGAAAGAGATAATAGACAAGGCTCTTGCTTCCGCTTCCGACAGCAATGCAAGAGATACGGCGCGCTCCGAGACCTGGGTAAATATCGGATCTGCCGGAGAGCATATCGCTGACTATATGATTAAAAAGGAAGCCATTCTTGAGGAAGAGGCGAAGAAGAAGGCTGCCGAGCTCGAGGCAGAGATGGCCAAAAAGAAATCCGGAAAAAAGAAGAAAAAGGAAGAAGCAAAGACAGGCACGGAAAATGATACGGCAGAAGGAGAGAGATAAATGAAAACAGTTTATACATGTTTTACTACCGATGTCATACATGAAGGCCACCTGAATATAATTAGGGAGGCTAAAAAGCTGGGAAGGGTTGTGGTAGGTGCCCTCAGCATAGAGGAGTCCATACGGTACAATAAATTTCCCATTCTAAGTATTGAGGACAGGATCGCACTGTATAAAGCAATTCCTGAAGTGGATGATGTAATAGTCCAGGAAAATATGAACTACAGTGATGTGTTTGAAAAGGTTCATCCCGACTATATCGTACACGGGGATAACTGGAAGTCAGGCCCGGAAAGAACCATAAGGGAAAACGTCATCGCACTTATCAAGGCTGCGGGAATGAATCCTGATGAGGCTCTTGTGGAGATTCCCTATACATATAATGAGACTGTGAAGAAGATCGACAGACAGCTCAGGGAAAAGCAGGCTATGCCTGAGTACAGAAGAGGAAGACTCAGACAGCTTATAGATATGCGTCCTGTGGTAAGGATAATGGAAGCTCACAGCGGACTTACCGGCCTTATCTGTGAGAAGACTGTGGTTGAGAGCGAGGGCAGGCTGGACCAGTTTGACGGCATGTGGGTAAGCTCACTCTGTGACAGTACCGACAGAGGCAAGCCTGACATAGAGCTTGTGGATATGACCAGCCGTTTAAGGACTATCGATGATATCCTTGAGGTTACCACCAAGCCCATAATCCTTGACGGAGACACCGGCGGACTTGCTGAGCATTTTGTATATAATGTACGTACCCTCGAGAGAGTGGGCGTATCTGCAGTCATAATCGAGGATAAGATAGGACTTAAGAAAAATTCATTATTCGGTAACGAAGTCGTACAGACTCAGGACAGCATAGATAATTTCTCCGCAAAGATAGCAGCAGGCAAGAAGGTGAGCCTTACGGATGATTTCATGATAATCGCCCGTATCGAGAGCCTGATCCTTGAGCAGGGCATGGATGATGCGCTTACCAGAGCATTCGCCTTCAGGGATGCGGGAGCTGATGCCATCATGATTCATTCCAGGAAAAAGGATCCTGCAGAGATATTTGAGTTCTGCGATAAGTTCAGGAGTTCGGATAAGCATACACCTATAGTTGTAGTGCCTACTTCATTCAATTCCGTAACGGAAGAAGTACTGGCTGAGCATGGCGTAAACATCGTGATCTACGCAAATCAGCTCATGAGGGCTGCTTTCCCTGTTATGGTATCTACAGCAGAGGATATACTTAAGAACCATAGGGCGCTGGAGGTTGATTCCAAGCTTATGCCGTTTAAGGATATCATCACCCTGATCGACGAACTGTAATAATGCTAACCGCTCCGGATCACGGGCGGTGGCAGAGAATATAAGGATTATGTTCCGGGGAGGGACAAAATGGCTGAAGAAACCGCCATACTGATGGCAGCGGGACTTGGATCCCGGATGCGTCCCCTTACAGAAAGGATCGCAAAGCCTCTTGTAAAGGTGCACGGGAAAAGAATGATAGATACCGTTATACAGGGGCTTATAGCGAGGGGCGTGAAAAAAATATTTGTTGTCACCGGATATAAGAGCGAACAGTTCGAAGTGATGGAAAAGGAGTATTCCGATCCTGAAAAGGGAATAGTCCTGACAGTGCTTAGAAATACGGAGTATGAAACCGTAAACAATATATCTTCCGTAAAGGCTGCCTGTGATGCAGGCGCACTGGGAGATACGGATACATTTATATGCGAGGCTGACCTCTATATCCCGGACCCTGCCGTGTTTATGTCAGATTTAGAGCACTCCTGTTATTTCGGCAGGATGGTTGAGGGCCGGTCCGATGACTGGGTATTTGAGCAGGATGCCGCAGGGCGTATTACCAGAGTAGGGAAGGGCGGCAGTGATGTGTACAACATGGTGGGCATATCATGGTTTAAAGCATCGGATGCTGAAATATTAAAGAAAGCCATTTATGAGGCCTATGAAAAAGGCGGATATGAGGAGCTTTTCTGGGATGATGTGGTGAATGACAATCTGGATAAGCTGGACCTGACGGTTCATCCCATAGCGGAGGGAGCCATAACGGAGATTGACTCCATAGATGAATTGGCAGCGGTTGATCCGGATTGGAGCAAAGAAAATTAATATAAACTTCCCACATGTAGTCGGTGGGATGCAGAACGATGAATTTCTGAATTATATAACAGCCCCGCATGGTTGCGGCAGAAAGGGAAAAAATGACAGCAGAAAAATTAACTGAGATACTGGGCGCGGAATTTTATGCAGGTGTTCCGGACAGCCAGCTGAAGGCACTGTGCAATTTCCTGATGGACAGGTACGGTATAGATGCCGCACGGCATGTGATCGCAGCCAACGAGGGCAATGCGGCTGCACTGGCAGCAGGCTACCATCTGGCTACAGGCAAAGTTCCTGTTGTATATATGCAGAACAGCGGCGAAGGCAATATCATCAATCCCCTTGCGTCGCTTCTTAATGACAAAGTATACGGTATCCCTATGATCTTCGTGATAGGCTGGAGGGGTGAGCCCGGAGTGCATGACGAGCCGCAGCATATCTATCAGGGCATAGTAACTGTTAAGCTTATGGAAGATATGGATGTCAGGACATTCGTTATAGACAAGGAATGTACGGAAGAGAGTCTGAGGGCTGCCATGAAGGATTTTGAAAAAGACCTGGCAGCAGGCAGGCAGGTGGCCTTTATCATAAAGAAGGGCGCCCTTTCCTATGACGGAAAAGTGGATTATAAGAATGATTATACCATGAACAGGGAGGAAGCAATCGCACACATCACGGCAGTAAGCGGTGATGATCCGATAGTTTCCACCACCGGCAAGATCAGCAGGGAGCTTTTTGAAAACAGGACTGCAGGCGACGGTGAGCACGGCAGGGATTTCCTGACAGTAGGTTCCATGGGACACTGTTCATCCATAGCCCTGGGTGTAGCTGTGAACAAGCCGGACAAAAGGGTATGGTGCATAGACGGAGACGGTGCGATGCTTATGCACATGGGTGCAATGGCAGTAGTCGGAAAATTTGCACCGAAGAATCTTGTACATATCGTGATCAATAATGAGGCACACGAGACTGTAGGTGGTATGCCTACCGCCGCTTCCTCCGTGGATGTGGTTGCTGTGGCGAAGGCCTGCGGTTATCCGAATGCCGTGAGTGTTTCGGATTTTGACAGCCTTGATGCAGAGCTTAAAAAGGCAAAGGAGGCAGGTGCGCTCAGCCTCATAGAGGTAAAATGCCAGGTGGGGGCAAGGGATGACCTGGGAAGGCCTACCACTACGGCAATGGAGAATAAAGAAAACTTTATGAAGTTCCTTAGTAAGTAGTTGGACGTTTCAGAATAAGTAAATTAAAAGAAAGAGGTGTCTCATGGCTGACAATTTTCAGAATGAAGAGAAGTTAAAATCATATGTCAGGACTATTCCTGATTTCCCCAGCGCCGGGATACAGTTCAGGGATATCACCACACTCATAGGCAATGCTGACGGCCTTAAGCTTGCCATAGACACTATGGCTGAGATGGCATCGGATGTTGAGTATGACGTGGTAGCAGGCGCTGAGTCGAGGGGATTTATCTTTGGCGCACCTCTTGCCTACAAGGAGGGGAAGCCTTTTGTGCTCATCAGGAAGAAGGGCAAGCTTCCGGCAGAGACTGTTGAGATGAGCTATGACCTGGAATACGGACAGGCAACCATTGAGATGCATAAGGACAGCGTGAAAAAGGGCGACAGGGTGCTGATCGTTGACGACCTGATCGCAACCGGTGGAACCACCGAGGCTATGATCAAACTGGTGGAGTCTCTGGGAGCTGAGGTGGCAGCAGTGGTTGTACTGGTGGAGCTGCCTGACCTTAAAGGCAGGGAGAAGCTCGAAGGATATAAGCTGTATTCTGCAGTAAGATATTCAGGGGACTGAGATAAATAACGCATGATACCACATGAGCGGTGTCATGCAGTGCGGTAACGATGATTGTTATGAGGCTGGACGGATCATTGAAGGCAAAGGTAGAAAATGGAGAAAATGCTATAGAGGAGATCGATACTGCGTCTTTTTCGCCTGCAGTGTCTGAGGAAAAACAGGCAGCTGCGGCTCCTGTTGTCATTGACTATGGCCGCATAGAGAATATAAAAGAATTCCAGAGCCCTGAGGAACTGTACCGTGAGCTGACGGACAGAGTCAGAAAGTATCACCCTTCAGAAGATATTTCACTTATTCAGAAGGCATATGAGACGGCATGCCGTTTTCATAAAGATCAGAAAAGAAAATCCGGAGAACCGTACATAATCCATCCCCTGTGTGTGGGAATAATACTTGCCGAAATGGAAATGGACAAAGAGACCATAGCGGCAGGTCTTCTTCATGATGTGGTGGAAGACACCGTCATGACCAAAGAAGAGCTTACGGAAAGCTTCGGTGAGGAAGTCGCTTTCCTTGTTGACGGTGTGACCAAGCTCTCACAGATCCAGTACAGCTCAGATAAAGTGGAACTGCAGGCGAGAAATCTAAGAAAGATGTTTCTTGCAATGGCAAGGGACATACGCGTCATCATGATAAAGCTTGCGGACCGTCTGCATAATATGAGGACGCTTTCATACCATACTCCTGAAAAGCAGAAGGAGATCGCACGAGAAACCCTTGATATCTATGCTCCCATAGCACAGCGTCTCGGTATTTCCAAGATCAAAGTCGAGCTGGAAGATCTCTGCCTTAAGTATCTTGAGCCGGATTTTTACCACAGGCTGTCCGTGATGATAGCGGAGAGAAAGTCTGAACGTGAGAGAGTGGTTCAGGAAATAGTTAATGAGGTCACGAAGCATATAAGTGATGCGGGCATATCTGCCAAGATCGACGGAAGGGCCAAGCATTTCTTCAGTATCTACAAAAAAATGAAAAACCAGAATAAGACTCTGGATCAGATATACGATCTCTTTGCGGTGCGGATAATCGTTGCCAGCGTAAGGGACTGCTATGCTGCCCTTGGCGTGATACATGAAATGTACAAGCCCATACCGGGAAGGTTCAAGGACTACATTGCTGTTCCGAAAGCTAATATGTACCAGTCTCTGCATACCACCCTTGCAGGTACAAACGGTGTGCCTTTCGAAATCCAGATACGTACATACGAGATGCACCGTACTGCGGAATACGGTATCGCAGCTCACTGGAAATATAAGGAGTCTTCTGACGGGAAGAAGCCGGAGCTGCAGGAAGAGGAAAAGCTCAACTGGCTGCAGCAGATACTTGAATGGCAGAAAGACATGGGCGACAGCAAGGAGTTCATGAGCCTGCTGAAAAACGACCTGAACCTGTTTTCGGACAGTGTTTACTGCTTTACGCCTACAGGTGATGTAAAGAATCTTCCGGCAGGTTCCACCCCTATAGATTTTGCATACAGCATACATTCCGACATAGGAAACCATATGATGGGAGCCAGGGTAAACGGCAAGCTGGTGACCATTAATTACGAGATAAAAAACGGCGATGTGATAGAGATCATGCAGTCGGCCAATGCCAGGGGACCCAGCAGGGACTGGCTGAATATCGTTAAGTCCACTCAGGCCAAGACCAAGATCTCCCAGTGGTTCAGAAATGAATTCAAGGAAGAAAATATAGAAAAGGGCAGGGATATGCTCCAGACTTATTTTAAGTCCAGGAACATAGAAGCTTCAGACCTGCTCAAGCCTGAGTATGAAGCGCATCTTCTGAAAAAATACGGCTTCAAGGACTGGGACAATATCCTGGCTGCCATCGGTCACGGTGCACTGAAGGAAGGGCAGATCGTCAATAAGCTGATAGAAGTCAGCGGCTATGATAAAAGGAATGTTCCGTCAGACGAGGATATCCTGGAGGAAATCGGCGAAAAGGAGCAGAAAGCCGGCGTAACACGCAGATCGGGCTCCATTGCAGGCAACAGCATAATAGTAAAAGGCGCGGGGAATGTAGCCATAAGATTTCCCAAATGCTGTACGCCTCTTCCGGGGGATGATATCATCGGCTATGTGACGAGAGGACGCGGCGTGACCATTCACAGGAAGGACTGCGTAAACATACTTACCATTCCCGAGAATGAAATGGAGAGACTGGTAGAGGCTGAGTGGGAGCTTGATGCGGCTACATCACCGGGCAGCAGGTATATGGTAGAGCTTCTTGTGTATGCGGAGAACCGTTCGGGGCTGCTGGCGGATATTTCCAGGGTTATGTCTGACAGCGACATTGATATACAGGCGCTTACCACTAAGACAAATGCCAGAGGGATGGCCACCATGAATATCTCCTTTGAGGTATCCAGCCGTGATGAAGTGAGCATGATCGCAACAAAGCTTAGAAATACAAAGAGCGTAATAGATGTTAAGAGGCCTGAGTAGAAAAGGCAATTGAGGGGGGTGACGAATGAACAGTGCAGATTACAAAATAACGGGCATGACGCTTGGAATGGTAGGAACCAACTGTTACTGCATTTATGACAGTAACGGTACGGGAGTATTTATCGATCCCGCAGACAGGGGAGACTTCATAGCTGACAAGCTTGGAGAGATGGGAATAAAGCTGGCAGCGGTGCTTCTGACACACGGGCATTTCGATCATATGACCGGGGCGGCGGCTCTCTGTGAAAAGACCGGTGCAAAAGCTTACTGCCTTGATAAGGAAAAGGATCTGATCATGAATCCGTCTCAGAATGTATCCCTGGGCTTTTGCGGGGAACCAATCACATTCAAGCCGGATGGATACGTAAGCGACGGACAGTGGCTGACCTTCAGTAAAGACGGAATGGAAATAAGTGATGAGGAAAAGGACGGCTTTTCCTGTCAGGTAATAGCAACTCCGGGACATACCGTCGGAGGGTGCTGTTTTTATTTTAAGTCTGCCGGTGTTCTTTTTTCCGGCGATACTCTTTTCGAGGAATCCGTAGGGCGTTCTGATTTCCCTACCGGAAGTATGAGTACCCTCGTAAGAAGCGTAAAGGAGAGACTTTTTGTGCTGCCGGATGAGACGATAGTTTATCCGGGGCATAACGGTGATACCACCATAGGACATGAAAAGAAATACAATCCGTTTTGCATATAGTAATGATAGAGTAAAGATGCTTATGCGGGAAGGACAGGATGCTTACATTAAAGATAAACAGAGAAGAGAATGAATATGATGTTTATGCGATGGTTACATCATTTTATCCCGAGCAGGGGATAAAGGTTGTCATAGAAGATTCAGAAAGCGAAAGCGGAGAAATGGACGCAGATGGTTCTGCTGACACAATTTTCGCTTCGTTATCGCAGGAAAAGAGTGAAAGGGGTTTTATCCGTTTTGTTTCCGGTGAGATAATTGCAAGGGATGCATTATTTGTTTTTAAAACTGCTGAAGAAGAGCTTACTGCCGTAAAGAGGCAGTGGAAGCTCTTTTTGTATGACACGCTGTCAGAGTATACCGGACGCACTCTTCCCTGGGGAGCGCTTACGGGGGTAAGACCCACAAAGCTCATCATGGGGATGCTGGCCGGAACATCTGCTACAGCATATCCATCCGGGCAGAATGCTGATGATGGCAGTGAAGCTGAGGAGATATCAGGGCAAAATGCAGATTCTACAGGTAAGACAATTGAGGTACCTAAGGCTGATATACAGCGGGTAAAACAAGATCTGTATGAAAGGTACCGGGTATCCGATGAAAAAGCAGAACTGGGGATAAGGATTGCAGCTCTTGAAGGCAGCATACTTAAGCCCTTTATAAATGATGACGGATACAGCCTGTACATAGGTATACCATTCTGTCCCTCCAGATGCCTGTACTGCTCTTTTACCGCGTTTCCCATTGATGCATATTCAGACAGGGTTAGGTCATATCTGGATGCTCTGAAATATGAAATGGAGCAGATGCGGATCTATATGAAGGGGAAGGAACCGGATACTGTTTATGTTGGTGGCGGCACTCCTACATCATTAGATGAACAGAGCCTTGAAGTCCTGCTCAGCTATATAGATGAATGTGTGGATATAAAGGCTCTTAAAGAATTTACGGTGGAGGCAGGACGTCCGGACTCTATCACACCGGGGAAACTAAATGTGATGAAAAAGTACGGCGTGACCAGGATATCCGTAAATCCCCAGACCATGAAGGAAGAAACCCTGCAGCTTATCGGAAGACGTCATACTACGGAGGATATAAGACGGGCTTTCAGCGAGGCGAGGGATGCAGGCTTTGACAATATAAATATGGACATGATTCTGGGGCTTCCCGGTGAGACTCTTTCTGATGTGGAAAGAAGCTTTGATGAAATCGCTGAGTTTAAGCCTGACAGCATCACTGCCCACTCGCTGGCAGTAAAGCGGGCCTCCAGAATGAAACAGTGGATAGCAGAGCATGGCGCCATAAAAGGACTGGATGCAGACAAGGCAATGCTAAAGGCCCATGAGACTGCAGCGGCTCTTGGTATGAAGCCGTACTATCTATACCGACAGAAAAATATGGCAGGAAGCCTTGAAAATACTGGTTTTGCACTTGATGGAAAGTATGGCCTCTACAACATCCTGATCATGGAGGAAGTGCAGTCCATAGTGGCAATCGGCGTCGGCACCGTGAGCAAGAGAGTCCACAAGGACGGCTCCGGTCTCATCGAGCGGTGCGACACCCACAAGGATGTAAGCCTGTATTTATCGGACTTAGAGGCCATGGTGGAGCGGAAGAGGAAGCTGTTTGGGGAAAGAAAGTAGGATACAAACCCGAATCTGTTAAGACGGTTATGAGAGAAATCCCATAGCCGTTTTTTTTATTATGCGAAACCAAACCAAAACCTCACGAACGCCTGTTTCCCATTTTTATAGGATAAGTCATTTGCTACAATAGGGATAAATGACGGACAACAGCTTGAGTTTGGAGGACTGAAAAAACCTGATTTTTGACATTAGAATACTTTATTTAGCGTCATTATAGCACAATCTAAGGAGGAAAAAAGATGAAGAATGTATATTTCACAATTACAGGCATGAACTACTATTTCGGAAGCAGTTTCCTGAAGCTTGGGATGAAGGTTAAGCTGCGTAAGGAGCCGGACAATGCATACGACAAAGAGGCAATCAAAGTAGAGCTTAAAGGCCTGGGCACGATAGGACATGTTGCGAACAGTACACGCACAGTACTGGGCGAAAGCAGAAGTGCCGGACGTATATATGATAGCTTTAAGAAAAAGGCAAAGGGAAGGGTTCTTTATGTTACTGATAGAGGTGCGGTGTGTGAGCTTATGTGAGGTTGATAGGGGGATTTAGCATAGGGAAATACAAGGATAGCATATGTCTGTAAGTTCCAAAATTTGGTATAATAATACGTGTTTTTAATTGTTAAAAATAAGTGGAAATGGTGCCATAAATGAACAAACTTATAGATATAGAATCCTATCCTGTTGCTAATGTATTAAAGCTGCTTATAAAGGATAAGACTACCGGAAAAAATATAATCCTTGCCACGAGTGCATATACCATTAAAGGCCGTGATATAGCAGAAACTGAGCAGATCACGGAAAGTCTGCTTAAATTCTTTGGTAGCGATATCATTCAGCCGCGCGTAGCAAAATCTCTTGAAGAACAGAATGAACGTACCAGAAGAAAGGCTGAAGTATTCACTCCGTCATGGATATGCAATAAGATGAACAATCACTGTGATACAGAGTGGTTTGGTCGGGAAAATGTTTTCAACGTAGAGAATGGACAGACTTGGGAACCGACTGAAGAACCAGTGGCATTTGATAAGGAAAAAGACTGGCAAGTATATGTTGATTCTAAGCGAATTGAAATAACTTGCGGAGAAGCTCCGTATATAGTATCACGTTATGATGCGACTACCGCTGACCCATTACCTATAAAACGACGCATAGGCATTCTTGATAGAAAAATGCGTGTTGTAAACGAAAATACCCAGGGTGAAAAGGAATGGCTTAAGTGGACGTATCGGGCTTTTCAAAGTGTGTATGGTTACGAATTTCAGGGTGATAACCTGCTTATTGCTCGTATAAATTTGCTTATCACTTTTGTGGATTATATGCAGGATAGGTGGGGCAGGGTTCCGACAGAGGCAGAACTAAAAAAGATAACAGATATAATAGTATGGAATATTTGGCAGATGGATGGAATAACCGGAACGGTTCCGTTCGGAAAGCCGAAAGAAGAGTATCACCAGATAACTTTTTTCGATTATATGCAGGAAATAAATGATACTGAACAGGAAGAAATGGACTGCAAGATATATGATTGGAGAAGTAACGAATCGATGACATTTAATAATATTAGGGGGAAGAGAAAATGAGTGCGGAAACTATAGGAAATGATCAGAGTGCAAGTAAAACACTCGGACATGATGATGAAAGTGGTTTTAATTTTGCTAAGGAAATGTTAGGAGAAAATCATACGGCTGCTGTTAATTTTGATCGTTTGCAGAAACATCCAATCAAAGGATATATTATATTTGAGTATCTATTATGTGAAGAAAGGCAAGCGGTTTCTCCTTATACCAGTCATCCTAACAGATATTGGAATAAGAATATGAATAAGTTTCTTTCATTATGGAGAGCTAAGCTTGATCTTAATGCTACTCTATATCTTGTAAATTATGCAAAAAAAGGAACAAAGTCGGAAGATGAAGTGTTATTGATTGAGGTTCAAGACATAAACGAAAATGGAATTATAAAGGAGAAAAAGACTAAATATACTAGGGAAAGCTTTAAAGAATGGTTTTCTAAAATTAATAATGAGTGTTTAGAAAACACTGATTCGATTATTGCTGATATCTATACATACAAGTCATTAGAAGAGCATAAAGAATATGTTATAGATTATGGAAAATATAGTGGAAAAACGTTGGGGGTTGTTAGTGATGAGGATCCTGAATATTTAGAGTGGGTAGTTAAAGAAAAGGCAAGGCACTGGAAGATTATTGCGGCATATTTAGAGAGAATAATTAATAGAGAATAATTAATAGAGAACAGTAACTGATTATATATTTCATAAAGAAACGAGGATGATTTTGATGAAGTTTGATTTTGTTATAGGAAATCCACCATACCAAGAGGAGTCAGAGAATACTTCCGAAACAAATGGACAGGCTCCGAGAAAGAATATATTTCATTACTTTCAGATAGAAGCTGATGAGATTGCAGGGGATAGTTCTGTTTTGATATATCCTGGAGTAAGGTGGATGCATCAATCAGGGAAAGGGCTAAAGCAGTTTGGAAAGGAACAAATAAATGATCCAAAATTATCATTGGTAGAGTTTTATCCTATAGCTAAGGAAGTATTTGGAAATGCGGCGGATTTAGCAGATGGAATAACTATTGTAACGAAAAAACAGGATAAAAAAGAAAAAGGTTTTAGATATACATATAAAAAAGATGGATACATTAAGACAGTAACCGTAGATAATCCAGGTGATGATTTATTGCCATTGAATCCAAATGATTTATTGATAACAAAAAAGATAAAAAAATTTGTAAAAGATAAAAATATTAATTTTTTACATGAAGCGATTCTTCCACGTTCTTTGTTTGGCGTTGAAAGCGATTTTGTTGAAAAGAATCCTGCAGCGGTAAGACTATATGAAACATCATCAAAGATAAACTATAAAAAAGAAATAAAATTGTTTACAAATGACAAGGCGGGAAAGGCGGGAAGAGCTAAATGGTATATTGTAGATAGAAGTGTAATTAAACATAACCCAGAGTATATTGATGAATACCAAGTTGTTGTGTCTAGTGCAAATGCTGGTGGACAAAAAAGAGACAACCAGTTAGAAATCATAGATAACCATTCTGCATATGGCCGCGCTCGTGTGGGATTAAGATCATTTAAATCATTAGAGGAAGCACAGAACTTTTATAGTTATGTAAAATCATATGTTATTAGATTTGCTTTTTTAATGACTGATGAAGCATTAACATCTTTAGGACTTTTAGTTCCCGACATCGTTGATTATAAATTTGATAATGGAATAATTGATTTTAACAATGACATTGATGAACAGTTATTCAAATTAATAGGGTTTTCTACTGAGGAAGTAAAATATATTAAAAGTACTATAGATAATTTGAGATAAATTAGGGGAGAAATAATATGAATAAACCTAATATTCAGTCAGCAAAAAAAGTTGTGCCAATGATATATGCATATACTACTCCGGGGATTACATACCATGACGGATATATCAAGATAGGTTATACAGAGCAGGATGTTGATAAGCGAATAGCACAGCAGTCACATACTGTCGGAGTCAAGGTTAAAAAGGAATGGACTGGTAATGCCATATTTGATGATGGCAGCGGTGATACATTTACCGATAAGCAGTTCCATTCGTATCTTCGCCGAAATGGTGTAAAGCAGCCACAGGACGAAGGCAACGAATATTTTGATAAAGACGATAAGAATGAATGGTTCCATATTAGTCCGAATGATTCAAAGATGAGATTCTTTGAATTTCGTTCCAACCGAGGTGTCGGGGGCGATATTCATGAAATATCTTCATATACCTTAAGGAAAGAACAGGATATTGCGGTAAGCCAGACTGTTGCTTACAGAAACGATAATAAGAATGGTGAGTTTCTTTGGAATGCGAAACCGAGGTTCGGCAAGACGCTTTCTGTTTATGATTTTATAAAGAGAATAAAGGCCCAGAAGGTGCTTATTGTGACGAACAGGCCTGCAATAGCAAATTCATGGTATTCGGATTACGAAACATACTTGGGTAAAATTTCTGGATATGCTTTTGTCAGCAATGTTGATGGCATAAAGGATAAGCCGTTAGTAATGAGCTATGCACAGTATGAAAGGGAAAAGGAAGCCAGAAAGAAGGATCCTTCGCTGGTTGCTATGGGATATGTCGCACAGCTGGGGCTTATAGAATTTGTATCATTGCAGGATCTTAAGGGATCAATATATTTCAGCGATAAAGCTACTGCCATAGATAAGCTGAAAGAAGTAAGTAACCTTATATGGGATGTGCTGGTAATTGACGAGGCACATGAGGGTGTGGATACATACAAGACTGATATTGCTTTTGATAATATCAAGCGTGATTTCACTCTGCACCTGTCCGGAACACCTTTTAAGGCTCTGGCAAACAGCAAATTTGCGGATAATGCCATATTTAACTGGACATATGCTGATGAGCAGAAGGAAAAGGAAGAGTGGGACGTGGATAGTCTTGAAGAAAATCCCTATGCGGTTCTTCCAAGGCTCAGCCTTTATACGTACCAAATGTCAGAAATTATTCGTGATGAGCTTAAGCAGGGTATTGAGATCAACGGTGAGACAGAAGAATATGCGTTTGACCTTAATGAATTTTTTGCCACCGAAAACGGCAAGTTTAAGTATAACTCGTCAGTTGATAAATTCCTGGATGCACTTACGCTTCAAAAGAAATTTCCGTTTTCAACAGAAGAATTACGTAATGAGCTGAAACATACATTCTGGCTTCTCGACAGGGTAGAGAGTGCAAGGCTGCTGGCAAAGAAACTGAAAGAACATCCAGTATTCAAGGACTATGAGATAGTTCTGGCGGCCGGTGACGGAAAGATTGATGACGATGACGAGAATATGAAGTCTTATGACAAAGTGGTTGATGCAATCGCAAATCATGAGAAGACCATAACTTTGTCAGTCGGACAGCTTACAACTGGAATCACTGTTCCCGAATGGACTGCCGTTCTTATGCTTAGCAATGTGAAATCACCTGCATTGTATATGCAGGCTGCTTTCAGGGCACAGAACCCCTGCCTTTTCCAGCGTGGCAACGAATCCTGGAGAAAAGAAAATGCATATGTTTTTGACTTTGATCCAGCCAGGACGCTTACCATATTTGAACAGTTTGCGAATAACCTGAATCCGTCAACTGCAACTGGTGGAGGAACTGCAGATGAGAGGGAAGCCAACATCATGACACTTCTTAATTTCTTCCCTGTTATCGGTGAAGACGAGAACGGCGAACTGGTAGAGCTTGACGCAAGAGAAGTGCTGGCTATACCTAGGAAAATCCGTTCTGTTGAGGTTGTTCGTCGGGGATTTATGAGCAATTTCCTTTTTCAGAACATTAGCAATGTGTTTTCAGCACCGAAGGAAGTGCTGGATATCATAGAGCAGTTTGAAGCTATAGAGGAACCGGCTGGTAAGATAAATCTCACGCAGGAAGTAAAGGATGACCTGTCCCTTAATGATAATGGAGAGGTGGAACTTCCAGAGGATTATGTCATAGGAAGGACATTGGATGTATTCGGGGAGAAGGTATTTGATGTTGAGATGTCCGTAGCGGTGGCAAATAGCATAGCTCAAATTGAAGAACAACCGGATGATTCTGCAAAGGCGATAGATAGGCTTAAGTCATTCCTGAAAGAAAAGACTGTCAAGGGTGTTGTTGAAGTGGCCCAGAATACCTATGGGGCAGATATGAGGACATCCGATAAGCGTCAGATAGAGAATAAACTGAATGCTGAAGCAGACAGGATGCTTAACAAGCTGAACGGAAATTTCCAGAGAAATCAGAATATACTTGAGAACGAGCGAAAAGTGGAAATGCAGAACCGCCATGAGACCGGCAGAACCACTGAAGATATAGAAAAAGAGTTTGAAGAAAAAAAGAAGACACTGGTTGAAAGTTTTGAGAGTGAGCTTGAAACAGCCGTAAAGGATTTTGTGGATACATCTGCCCAGACAACTGTCCGCACAGTAGAGACCAAGAAAAAAGAAAGAATGAAGACAGAGATAGAAGATGGCATAAGGGATCATCTTAGAGGATTCTCAAGGACTATACCTTCATTTCTGATGGCATATGGTGATGACAGTGTGACTCTTGCTACATTTGACAATGTGATCCCCGGAAAAGTATTTCTTGAAGTGACAAGCATTACTCTTGAACAGTTCAAGTTCCTTAGGGATGGAGGCGATTATGTTGAGAAGGAGTCTGGTGAGACAAAGCATTTTGATGGAAATCTTTTTGATCCGGTAGTATTTGACGATTCAGTAAAAGAGTTCCTTGCACTTAAGAAAAAACTTGCGGACTACTTTGATGAGAAGAGCGTAGAAGATATTTTTGACTATATTCCGCCCCAGAAGACCAACCAGATTTTTACACCGAAGGATGTGGTAAAGCGTATGGTAGATATGCTCGAAGAAGAAAATCCGGGATGCTTTGATGATAAGGACAAGACTTTCATAGACCTTTATATGAAGTCTGGATTATACATTACTGAAATCGTAAAGCGGCTGTATCAAAGCGAGAAGATGAAAAAGGAATTCCCAGATGATAAGGAAAGACTTAAGCATATCTTTGAAAAGCAGGTTTATGGTCTTGCACCGACTGAAATCATATACAAGATAGCAACTAGCTATATCCTAGGATTTGCTGATAATACGGATGAGCTTACGCATAATTTCCGCCAGATAGATGCTCTGCCGTATGCAAAGGAAGGTACGCTACAGGAAGTGCTGGACAAGGAGTTTGGCGAAGGAAAAAAATAGCCTTTGGGATAATATATTGTGAAACGGGAAATCCTTTTCAGTAAGAACTAAGAGAGGGTAGTTATATGTACACAAATGATGAGCAAATTACTGATTTAATGAAATGGGCTGACAAAGGTAAGATTCAGCTTCCTGATTTTCAGCGTGGCTGGGTTTGGGATGATGATAGGATAAGGGGACTTATAGCTAGTATTACGAATAATTTTCCGGTTGGAGCCGCTATGTTTTTAAACTACGGCAATGAAAATGTTCGATTCAAGTATCACGGGCTTGAAGGTTCAAAAATATCGGATGATGTTATCCCTGATAACCTAATTCTTGACGGTCAGCAAAGACTCACTTCCATTTATTCGGCATTAGTTACAAAAGACGCTGTGAGTACAACTACCACTAAAGGTGAACCGATTAAGAGACATTATTATATCAGTATAGAAAAGGCATTAGACTCCTACGAGGACCGACTGGACGCAATTATATCTATTCCAGAAAATTTGATGATAACATCAAATTTTGGAAAGAAAATAGAATTGGATCTAACGACAAGAGAAAAAGAATTTGAACAGAAATTATTTCCGCTTAATATTATTTTGAACCATATAGATGCTCAAAAATGGCAAAATGAATATTATGCATTCTACAAATACGATCCTTCTGTCATACAACAATTTACTGAATTCTATAGCAGGGTTGTTATGGTGACAATGCAATACAAGATGCCAGTGATTTACCTTGAAAAGGATACACCTAAGGAAGCGGTATGCCAGGTATTTGAAAATGTTAATACCGGGGGTGTGGCACTTACTGTTTTTGAACTGGTAACAGCTATTTTTGCTATGGATGATTTTGATTTGAGAAGTGACTGGAGAACCAGAAAAGAAAAATATTTTGATAATTCCCTGTTGAAGGACGTTTCAGCAACGGATTTTTTGACATCCTTGACGCTTTTATATACATATAAAAGGGTTCATGACGAAGGAGAAGGTACTGTAAGTGCTAAGAAAAAAGATGTTTTATCACTTCCTTTAGAAGTGTATAAGAAATATGCGGATGCGTTGTCAAAGGGGTTCGTTGCAACGGAAAAAATACTTGAAGAAGAGAGAATATTTTCTGTGGATAACCTTCCGTATTCAACGCAATTAGTTCCAATGGCAGCATTGTGTACCCTGCTTGAAGAACAACATAAGCTAACAGTGGCGACTGTGAGAGAAAAAATAAAGCGTTGGTACTGGTGCGGTGTTTTTGGTGAACTCTATGGTGGTGCAAATACGACAAGATTTGTAAATGATATTAATGATGTTATGAAATGGGTGGATGATGAAGAGTATATACCCAAGACTATAGCTGACTGCTTTTTTAGTCCTACCAGACTTCTTTCTTTACAGACCAGGCAGAGTGCAGCATATAAGGGCTTGATGGCTTTGATATTACAAAACCATGCAAAGGATTTTATTAGCGGATTGGAGATGGATTTTGCCGTTTATAAGTCAGAAAATCCAGATATACATCATATTTTTCCGAAGGCATACTGTGAGAAACAGGGGTATGATAAAGCAAAGTGGAATTCAGTAATAAACAAAACTCCTATAACATATAGAACAAATCGTGAAATAGGTGGTGTAGCACCAAGTAAATATCTGGAAAAGATTGAGAATGCTGGTAAAGTTACACCATTAGATTTGAATGGATTTTTACTGACTCACTATTTAGATGTTAATAGCATGAGAAATGATGATTTTGAAACACACATTATTCTTCGAGCTAAGGCTTTATTAGATGCAATAGAAAATGCTACAGGAAAAAAGATTTCTGGAAGAGATTCAGAGGATACGATAGCCAGATATGGACAGGCTTTGTTATAACCCTGATTCCTGCGGGATGATAAGAGGCTAAATGCATTTCGGTAAATAGATAATAATGAGCCAAGATGATAAAAAGATATTTGCGGTAGTGTCTGCTATTCTCGGAGTAGTCATACTCGGAGTGGTACTTGCATTTTGGATTGATGGAAGGAAGCATCCGGATTCTGTTTCTGGTAATGAGAATAGGCTTGCGGAAAGTACTGTTGAAAATCATGATCAGGTAATAAACGATTACAGTTCTGGAAATGTTGATTATAACGCAGTTCCTGTACAATCGACAGATGCGGATATTGATTACACGATTTCAAATGAGGGAGAATCTTACCCTAATAGTGAAATTGCTGATGATAATAGGAATCAGGCTCTGGACACTGAGAGCAATTCAGCAGTAGAAACTGTCAATGAAAATCCCGCACAAACCGCTACACCTACTTCTACACAGACCACAGCATCTACACCAACGCCGACAGTGGCTCCAACTCCAACCAATACACCAGATCCAACAAAATCACCTACTGCAACGGCAACAGAAACGCCCAGTAAAGGGGAGTTCATAGTTACATTTATTGATGTCGGTCAGGGGGATGCTATTCTTATACAGGATAAGGGTTCTGTTATGATGATTGATACTGGACCAAAAGATTCTGTTGATAAAATAGAAACTGTACTCAATCAGTATGATATAGAGACTATAGATGCGATAATCCTTTCGCATAATGATGCTGATCATATACAGGGTTCGGTTAATCTTATGCAGGATTATAAAGTATCTGCATTATATATGTCGGATTACGAGAAACCAACGGGCACTTTTGGACTTGTTATGGAGACCGCTGGAAAATTTAATGTTCCGATATATTATCTCAAGGCAGGAGAAACAATTAATTTTGGGACGGCAAAGTATGAAGTGATTGGACCGATTGTTGATGAAGGCATACAGTACACGGATAGTAATTCATACAGCATAGTTTTAAAAGTGACTAACGGATCAGATTCATTTCTTTTTATGGGTGATGCTCCAGGTGAAGAAACTGATAATATAATAAAGGCTGGATATAACGTTAAGGCGAATGTTTATAAGGCGGCACATCATGGAAGTGCACAGTCAGGGTGTAATAATGATGGATTTTTGAACAGTGTCAGTCCCGATTTCATGGTTGTATCATGCGAACTTTATAACCGTCATGGTCATCCGCATGGTGAGCCGTTGGAGTGGGCAAAGAAAAATGGCTGTGCGTTATTTAGAACAGATATCCAGGGAACTATAACCTGCATAAGTACCGGAAAAGGCGTGCAGTGGGACAAGGAGCCGACGGATAATTATACCAGGGGACAAGAAATGAAGTAGCTGCTGAGTAGGATTCTTCAAATCAGGGGTAATCATTAGTGACATGGACTGAATACTATGACAAATTCTATGACTGGTCGGAGAGCACTCAAATAAAAAAGCTTTCATCTCTAGAATCCCCTGGACCAGCTGACGAAGTAACAGAGGTCATGATTGATTTAGCCTATAATCATGAGGATGTCGTGAACTGGATCGCAAGGAAGGCGATAGAGCAGAAACTGGTGTTTCCTGCTGAGAATATTGCGGATCTGACGAACCTTATGGATGAGGGATTGCAGAAGCAGCTGGTGTTTCAGTCTGCCGGCAGCTTTTCAAAGGATGGCCTGGAAAAGCTGATAGGGCTTGTTGATGCCGGTGTTGTTGTAGAGCTGTATAAATCAAAGGAATATATAATACCGGGAGATTATTCGTATCTGGATGACAGTTATGGTTTTGATGATGCTGATGAAGAGTATGAACTTCCGGTAAAAGCTATCAGGGAGATGATCATAAATGCACATTGTCACCGACTTATGACAGATGAATCCTGCGTACAGGTAGCTCTTTATGATGACCGATTGGAAGTTACATCGCCGGGAGGACTTTATAACGGACTTACATTTGAAGAGGCGTTACAGGGACGTTCAAAACTGAGAAACAAAGCAATCGCCAATGTATTCAGCCAGATTGGTCTAATTGAGGCATGGGGGACCGAACTTCAGAGGATACAGAGTTCGGCAAGGGAATACGGCTTGCCAGAACCGGAATTTGTTGAGATGCCGGAGTCATTTAGGGTGAATTTGTATCGTAAGTCATTAACACCGGAGATGCGTCAGGATGGTGATGAAATATCGACTAAAGACGGAGAAAGTTCGGTGAAATTCGGTGATTTGTCAATAAATGAAACTCAGAAGGGCATATTGCGGGTAATCGAAAGAAACAATTATATTTCTGCGGCTAGTATAGCTGAAACTATGGGTGTGACTACAAGAGCGATTGAAAAGAATATTAAGGAATTACGTGAAAGAGGTATTTTGATTAGGCATGGTGCTGCACGTGGCGGATATTGGGAAATAAAGAAGAACAAGTAAAATTTAAGGTTACAGCTGCAATTGCGTTTGGAAATAAAGGAAGATGAGTTTTTTTAACATCTTTTCAAAGGAAAATAAATCCCAGCCTGCGTATGATTACGATCCGGAAAAGGAAAAGCCGGTCATACGTGCATCCATATGTACCGGAGAGCAGGTTGCCGGTTTCAAGAGCAGGAACGGCGGCGAATTCCATGAGGTGATGCTGATCCGGGATAATGATGACCTTAAGGAATTCATGAAGACATACGGACTAGACCATGTTGATAAGGAATACTGACAGCACTATCCTGTGAGATGTTGTGCTTCCGAAAGAAGATTTTATAACGTAGGAAAATGCAAAAACTTTCGGATTGCAGATAGTTGTCGCAGAAATGGAGAAGATAGTTAGTGACCTGGGCTGAATATTACGACAAATTCTATGACTAGTCGTAAAGTACACAGGTTAAAAAGCTTTCATCGGTGGAATCCCTTGGACCAGCTGACGAAGTAATAGAGATCATGATTGAACTTGCATATAATCATGATGATGTCGTGAACCGGATCACAAGGAAGGCTATTTTTGCAGGAGTCGGTTCATAATAGGTGACGGAGCGATTCAAATGACCGCATAGACATGACTTACGACCGAATAGACATAATTCGTTGTCAGCATATAAGACGACCGCTATACTTTGATCATCAGCAAATAACGCTTCGAAAATGTAAGGAGAAAAGACGGAGGAAGCAAAGATGGAAGAGAACAAAAACATGGCATTAGCGGACGAGAAAATGCAAAATGTAGCGGGCGGCAAAACGATGCCGGACGGACGCTACTACGAAGAGAGGGCACGGATCGTTCGTGAAATCTTCGAAAACCCGTACCCGGAATTGATTTTTGCAGAACATGATATATGGGATGATTGCCAAAGAGATGGCTGCGGTGTATATATGATTCAAAAGGAGAATTATGATTTTAACTACGCCACAGGACAGAAAGGCGTCTTTAAGCCGGGGGATATTGTGGGAATCGTGTTAATCAGGAGCTATTACACAAACGATATTGTCGGCAGGATTGAATAATAACCATGCGTAACAGAAGAATGAGAAAATAACTATGTGAAAAACAAGGATGCATATCCGGTAAAGAAAAAGAGATTAACCGGAAGGCACCTGTTTGACATGGAGACTATATTGGATGATGGGTAACAGGCACTGTTACATTATCTAAAAAAAGTGGTAATGTATATAAGGTATCTATGGTTGCGGGCTCACGTTAGAGAAAAATAAAGCGCTGACTACGATAAGGCGCATAATCGTAAAATGAATATGTGGGCTGATTATTGATTTTTTGAAGCAAGCAAAGCCTTGAGTCTGGCAATTTCTTCATCTTTGCTGGCAAGAGACTGATCCTTTTCAGCAATTGCCTGATCCTTTTCAGCAATTGCCTGATCCTTTTCGGCGATAGCACGCTTCTGCTTGGCGATAGTCTTTTCACGGTCGGCAATGCGGTCGGCCAGATCCTGCTCACGCAGCAGATAGTCCTCGCGAGCTTCGCATTGCTGTTGGATGCGCTCATCTTCGGAGAGCTGATATAGAGTTGTAGCGGCGGCATTAATGTTGATATCCTGTGCAGCAAGCATTTTTATATCCTCCCACGTTTGTGATTTAAAGAGCTTCGCCCATTTGTCGATATTATAGCGTTGATCTTCAGGGGTTGCAAGCGAGATGCTGGTGAGATCAACTACACCGATAGTGAGCTTGTCGGTAAAGATATGATGATTCTTGATATCGCACAGCTTGTACGTACTGTAAAAGGCAGGGGAATCTGGAAAGAGATTAAAGTCGAGAAAACCAATCTGCCAGACGGGTTTTATAACGCTGTACTTTTTTCCTTTGTTTAGCTTGGAAAAATTTCGGCAGGCGTAGATAGTAGAGCGTTCGGGCCAGTTAAGTTCGTTAACGACCTGCATTTCGAGATTGATCCGGCTTTTGTTGTTGAAAACAACATTAACATCGAGTATGACGGTTTTGTCAGTGATACTCTCACCTGGAAGAATTGGATTTGTGATGGTGACATTTTTAACCTGAGTGGGTGAGAAATGCAACAGGGAGCATATAAGTGACTTCAGTACTTGGCTGTTTTCCTGAAGAAGTCTTTTAAAAAGGTAATCATTAGTAAGGCGGATGGTGACTGGCCCAGTGGCGTTTTTTAAGATTTCGTTTTTTGTGGTAAGTGTTTTTGCTTCTTTGTTTGACATAGGATCCCCTTTCCTGATCTGCGAAATCCTATGATAGAATATAAAAACACAGAGATTTGACAGATCATCTTGCGAAAATTTCATGTTATGTGTCAGTGAATGTATGGCTGAATTGCCACTCAGGGATGCACTGCCTCGGAATCTCACAGTGCAGAATGTTCACTTCTTTTGTGGGTAGATACTAACAGATTTTTAGGTATATGTCAATTGCAAGTAGTTATATTGGCAGCACGGGGACAGATACTGTTAAGGAAGGGGTAATATTTTCAAAATATTGTGGGGGCTGTCGCTTTAGACAATATGTAATGACCTCCATTTTGTAGCAACGTGGATTTACCTGTATACTATAGTTGCTAAAACAAATGGTAA
>OCVV011292192.1_pt1 | contig 41942 bp, 37 predicted proteins | sample 1539721 | NCBI WGS metagenome assembly OCVV01 (sample SAMN02144230, study PRJEB22623) | gut metagenome | biome: sheep rumen | host: Ovis aries | place: New Zealand | reverse complement strand
TATCTGATTATGTTATAACAGAGGCTGGTTTTGGTGCAGATCTTGGCGCTCAGAAGTTCCTGGATATCAAGTGTCGTATGGCTGGTATCAAGCCTGATGCCGTAGTTCTTGTAGCAACAGCTAGAGCACTTAAATATAACGGTGGAGTTCCAAAGGATGAGCTTTCAAAGGAAAATGTTGAGGCTTTGAACAAGGGTATCGTTAACCTTGGAAAACATATAGAGAATCTTAAGAAGTATAATGTTCCTGTTGTAGTAACTATTAATAAATTTGTAGCCGATACTGATGCTGAAATCGAGGCTATCAAGAATTTCGTAAGTGACAAGGGTTGCCGCTTTGCTGTATCTGAAGTATGGGCAAAGGGCGGTGAAGGCGGACAGGAGCTTGCTGCACAGGTACTAGACGCTATCGAAGAAGGTTCACCGGATTTTAAGTTCCTCTATAGTGATGAACTCAGCCTGAAGGAAAAGATAGAAACAATATCCAAAGAAATCTATGGTGCAGATGGAGTTGAATACAGTCAGGAAGCAAATAATGCTCTTAAGCGTATCGAATCTCTCGGCTTTGGAAATATGCCTGTTTGTATGGCAAAGACACAGTACAGTCTGTCTGATGATCAGAAGCTTCTGGGAAGACCGGAAGGCTTTAATGTCAGCATCAGAGAGGTTTATGTATCAGCCGGTGCAGGCTTTGTGGTAGCTATTGCCGGTCAGATCATGACCATGCCGGGACTTCCTAAGTCACCTGCTGCTGAGAGAATAGATGTTCTGGACAGTGGAGAGATAATCGGTCTCTTCTAATGGTTTTATGAGAAGCGTCAGCTCCTCATAATTCTGTATTTGGTTAATATATTAATAAATGTGTAGATGATCAGGAGGTATATATGGCAGAATTAATCGACGGAAAGAAGATATCACAGGAGCTTAAGGATGAGGTGAAGGATAAGGTGGCTGTCCTTAAAGAGCATGGGATAGATGTTACACTTGCTGTTATTCTTGTGGGAAATGATCCGGCATCTACTGTATATGTTGGTAATAAGAAAAAGGCTTGCGAATATACCGGGATTATATCAAGATCCTATGAGCTTCCCGAAGAAACCAGTGAGGAAGAGCTTCTGAAGCTTATAAAAGACCTGAACCGTGATAATTCAGTTGACGGTATTCTGGTTCAGCTTCCACTCCCTAAGCATATAGATGAGGATAAGGTTATACGTGCCATTAGTCCTGATAAGGATGTAGATGGTTTCCATCCTGAGAGTGTCGGACGTCTGAGTATCGGCGTGAGAGGCTTTGTTTCCTGTACGCCTGCCGGTGTTATAGAGCTTCTGAAGAGAAGTAATGTGAATATAGATGGTGCAAATGCAGTAGTTATCGGAAGAAGTAATATAGTTGGCAAGCCGATGGGTATGCTTCTTCTCAGAGAAAATGCAACAGTAACTATATGTCATTCACATACAAAGAATCTTAAAGAAATATGTAAGAATGCCGATATTCTGGTGGTTGCTATAGGAAAGCCAAAATTAATTGATGCTTCTTATATAAAGGAAGGAGCTACAGTTATAGATGTTGGAATACATCGTATAGATGGAACCAAGAAGCTCTGTGGTGATGTGGATTTTGACAGCGCAGTGGAGGTGGCCGGAAAGATTACTCCTGTACCGGGCGGTGTTGGTCCTATGACTATCGCAGGACTTATGAATAACTGCTATCAGGCTGCTGTAATGAAGCATGACCTGGCTAAATAATAAGGGAAAAACTATGTTTAATATTATGCTTGTCACACTTGGATGTGATAAAAATACGGCTGATAGCGAAAGAATGCTGGGACTGATTGATAACAGCGAATATGGACTTACGTCGGTTCCAGAAGAGGCGGATGCGGCGGTTGTAAATACCTGCTGCTTTATAGAGTCTGCAACTCAGGAAAGTATAGATAAGCTTCTTGAACTGTCTGAATTAAAGCAGGGCAGATTAAAGTATCTTATCTGTACAGGCTGTATGGCTCAGCGTTATAAGGATGAGATAGAGAAGGAGCTTCCTGAGGTTGATGCCTTTATAGGTACTATGAGCCTTGATAGTATCGTAGAGGTTATAGATGAACTCAGGGAGAGAAGCCGGTCTTATTCAGAAGCTGGTGGGGCTGATCTGCCGGGAGATAATGAAGCATTTTCTCTTCCGCCATTAAAAAGATATGATGAACTGGATGATCCTTATCCTGACAGGACGAGGATTGCGAGAGTGGTTACAGAAAGACCATATCTTGAGTATCTTAAGATTGCAGATGGCTGCGATAAGAGATGTACATACTGTTCGATACCTTATTTTAAAGGCAGATACAAGTCTGTTCCTATGGAGGCGGTTGTTGAGGAAGCAAAGGTTCTCGCTGATTCCGGTGTGAAGGAGCTGATTCTTGTTGCTCAGGAAACAACCTGCTATGGTATCGACCTGTATGGTGAGAAGAGGCTGCATTTACTTCTGAGAGAGCTGTCTAAGATAGACGGGATAGAGTGGATAAGGCTGCTGTATGCATATCCGGAGGAAATCTATCCTGAGCTGATAGATGAGATGGCTTCCAATCCTAAGGTACTTCACTATATAGATATGCCGATTCAGCATACAGAAGATGATATACTTAGGAGAATGGGACGCAGAATCAATAAGGACGGTATAAAAAAGGTTATTAGTGAGCTGCGTGGTAAACTGCCGGATATTGTTATACGTACAACCATAATTACAGGATTTCCGGGAGAAACCATGGAAGAACATGAGAGTCTTCTGGATACCTTGGAAGAATTAAACCTGGATCATGTTGGCGTATTTACATATTCACGGGAGGATCTGACTCCTGCTGCGTCGTTTGATGATCAGATAGACGAAGCTGTGAAGAGTACCAGATTAGAAGATATAATGCTTCTGCAACAGGATATTTCTGCCCAAAAGCTTTCCGGATATGTAAATAAAGAGCTGGATGTGATTATTGATGGATATTTGCCTGATGATGATGTGTATGTCGGAAGGTCCTATATGGATGCGCCTGATATAGATGGCATGATATTTATTGATTCTCCGCGAGAGCTATTCTCCGGCGAGATAGTAAGAGTGAAGGTTACTGATTCTGATGTCTATGACCTGGAAGCGTGCTTGATATGATTAGTACACAGATTTCTAATAATTAGTACCTGTGGATTAACGGAGTAAAATACTGGTTCGATGAGTCAGGCTATACAGAGTAGGATGATGGTTCGATGAATCAGGCTATACAGAATAAGATTTGACATAACAGTTGATGGAGGAGAAGATGAACTTACCTAACAAAATAACAATATTCAGAGTGATACTTATACCATTTTTCCTTATATTCCTGTATCTTCCCCAGATACCCGGAAATAAGTGGATAGCACTTGGTATATTTGTCGTGGCATCTCTGTCTGATATGGTAGATGGAAAGCTGGCAAGAAAATATAACTGGGTAACAGACTTTGGAAAATTCATGGATCCTCTGGCGGATAAGCTTCTGGTATGCTCCGCTATGATTGCACTTATTGAGCTGGATAGAATTCCTGCGTGGATAGTAATAGTCATAATCGCAAGAGAGTTCATAATCAGCGGCTTCAGACTTGTAGCAGCAGATAATGGTATAGTAATAGCAGCAGGCTGGTGGGGAAAGGTCAAAACGGCTGTTACCATGGTTATGCTCTGTGTGGTAATACCTGATCTTGCTGCTGTATTTCCCGGTGCTGCGGGAGTGATTCATATAGTGGAACAGATTCTTATATATACCTCCCTTATTCTGACGGTGGTATCTCTGATAGATTACCTTATTAAGAATAAAGGTGTTATCAAAACCTATAAATAAGACTGGATAGTATAATATCAAGGTAGCAAAGTGACCATAAATTATGATGGAAGCTTTGCTATTTTTATGTCATTAATTCGATTTATTTGTGCTTGAAATATAAAGGTCAAGTGAATATAATATAAAAGGCGAAAATTGGTCCGTATGGACTTTCACTAATAAAAAACATGGAGGAAGATTTTATGAGCGACAAGCTTAAAATGTCAGCAGGCGAAAGAATTGCAGCTTTGCTTGATGACGCAAGTTTTGTTGAGATCGGTTCTGCTGTTACATCCAGAGCTACTGATTTCAACATTGAGTCTCTCGATACTCCAAGAGACGGTGTTATCACCGGCTATGGACAGATCGACGGAAGACTGGTTTATGTCTATAGCCAGGACGTATCAGTTTTAGGAGGCGCAATCGGAGAGATGCATTCCAAGAAGATCAATGCTATCTATTCTCTCGCAATGAAGGTTGGTGCTCCGGTAATCGGACTTATCGACAGTGCAGGTCTGAGACTCCAGGAGGCAACAGATTCTCTTTACGGCTTTGGTGCACTTTTTAAGAAGAGCACTATGGCATCAGGTGTTATCCCTCAGATTACAGCAATATTTGGTAATGCAGGTGGCGGAGCAGGAATACTTACTTCACTTTCTGATTTTACTTTTATGGTTGAAGATGCAAAGCTTTTTGTAAACAGCCCTAATTCTTTAAAGGGTAACTATATTGAGAAGCTTGATACATCATCAGCAGCTTATGTAAGTGAGCATACTAATCTTGTAGATAAGGTATGTGCAGATGATGCGACTGCTCTTTATGAAATCAGGAAATTACTTGCATATCTTCCTTCAAATAATGATGAATTCACTGTTTCAGAGGCTGAGGATGATCTGAATAGAACGACTCCGGGTATTGAGGCATTTTCAGATGATGCAAGAAAGATTATCGAAAGCATTGCTGATGATAATGATTTCTATGAGATCAAGAAGCAGTCCGGAACAGACTTCACAGCAGGCTTCATCAAACTTGGCGGTTATTCAGTTGCCGTTATCGCTAATCAGGAAAAGAAGATGACAGCTATGGGTATTCGTAAGGCAGCAGCACTGGTAAGCTTTGCTGATGCATTTAACATTCCTGTGCTTTCATTTACCAATGTAAACGGTTTTAACAATACTCTTGCTGATGAACTGTATATTTCCAAGGCAAGCGCAAAGCTTATATCTGCTATATCTGTAGCTACTGTACCAAAGGTAAATGTTATCGTTGGTGATGGATTTGGAAGTGGATATCTTATGATGAATTCCAAGTCACTGGGTTCAGATATTGTCTATGCCTGGCCAAATGCAAGAGTCGGAGTTACAGATCCAAAGGTGGCTGCTGAAATCATGTATGCTGACGAGATTTCCGGAAGTGATGATAAGCTTGCAGCTATAAACGATGCTGCTGCAAAGATTACAGAGTCACAGATGGGTGCTGTTGCAGTTGCAAAACGTGGATATGTAGATGATATCCTTGAGCCGGATGCTACAAGAAAGAGACTTATTGCTGCATTTGACATGCTTGCAACAAAGAGAGAGGACAGACCATACAAGAAGCATAATTCATTTTAAGATTTCTTGGTGGTTAAGCTTAGGAGGATTTAATGAAAACAAGAATAAAATTATGGCTCCTGCCTCTCCTTGTGGTTTGTCTTTTGATGCTCTGCACAGGTTGTGGTGAAGAGGAGGCTCTTAATTTTGAGATAAATGAAGACCTTATGCAAAAGTGCACACAGACTATTATTACACAGTATAATAACACAAGTGAAATGGAGCAGGATTATTACCTGAATGATGGAACTGAATTACAGAAGACTGCTGTTTCCGGATTCCTGGCTGCAGAGTCAACAGACCATGTTGGCGCTTATATAGACTTTGTTTCAGGAGATGATGCAGTCAGCTTTTCAAATGGAGTAGATGGTAAAGTTCTTTGTTCTCAGATCTGTAAATATGAACATAGAAAAGTTAAGGTTACTGTTTCTTATCTGCCAAACAGATCCTTTGAGATGGATAAGAGAAAGCTTTACAACGAAATATCTGATGTGGCAAGACAGAGTGGTACAGATGTAGCTTCATATATTATGTCTGCTTTCGGCGCTTATGCCGATCCTACTTCCGGTCTTGATTTTACATCGGTGGATACCTTCCTGAATTCCTATATGGCTAACTATATGGGAGAGTATCCGTTTACACCTCAGGACTGTGAGGTAAGTGCTGTATATAGCAAGTCTGAGCTTATGGCACAGGCCGGTAAGAATACAGCTATTGGAATGGGCGTAGTATTTGTAGTCCTTATATTTATATCATTTGTTATAAGCCTTCTCAAATACCTTCCATATCTTTTTGATGCTGATATCAGAAAGGCAAGAGCTGAAAAGAAGAAGAAGGAAGAAGAGAGTAAGGCCAAGACTGAGCAGATGATAATCGGTAATGCCAAGGCTTCCTCTGATAAAGCTGCGGAGAAAACAAAGACTGCACCTGAAGCTGCTGTATCCTCTGCAGCAGATGACAACCTGATTAATGATGCAGAGCTGGTTGCTGTTATAACGGCTGCCATATATGCTGCAACAGGCAGTCAGGTTCGTGGACCGGCTTATACATTCAGCAATGATAAGCTCGTTGTAAGATCAATCAGAAGAGCTAGATAAATATATAATAATAGACCATATTTGGAGGTTTGAGATGAAAAATTATAAGATTACAGTAAATGGAACAGTTTATGATGTAGCTGTTGAGGAAGTTGGAGCAGGCGCAGCTCCTTCACCTGTAGCCGCAGCCCCTGTTGCAGCCCCTGCAGCAGCACCGGCACCTGCAGCTCCTGCAGCAGCACCAGCACCTGCAGCCGGCGGCGCAAAGGGAAGCGTTGTTGTTTCTGCACCTATGCCCGGTAAGATACTTGGTGTTAAGACCGAGGTCGGAAAGGCTGTTAAGAAGGGAGAGGTTCTCCTTGTTCTTGAAGCTATGAAGATGGAAAATGAAATCGTTGCTCCTGAAGATGGAACAGTAGCAACTGTTGAAGTTGCAGTTGGTGCTCAGGTTGAGTCTGGTGATACACTGGTAACACTTAACTAGTTAATAATACACAGATGGACTTCTTAACTAACAAAAGTTCCTCAGGAGGGAGTTTCTTACAATGAAAGAGATTATTATAAACCTTGCCAGTCAGACAGGTTTTGCAACTCTTGATTACAAGAACTACATTATGATACTTGTTGCATTTGTATTTATGTACCTTGCAATCGCAAAAGGGTTCGAACCACTGCTTCTGGTGCCAATATCATTTGGTATGTTCCTGGTTAATATGTTCCCTGATATAATTGCTGAAGGTGGACTGCTTCATTACTTCTACAAGCTGGATGAGTGGAGTATCCTTCCATCACTTATATTCATGGGAGTCGGTGCCATGACGGATTTTGGTCCGCTGATAGCGTATCCGCCAAGCTTTATACTGGGTGCGGCTGCACAGTTTGGTATATATGGAGCATACTTCCTTGCTATAGCTCTTGGCTTCACTGGAAAGGAAGCTGCAGCTATTTCTATTATCGGTGGTGCTGATGGTCCTACATCTATCTTCCTTGCCGGAAAGCTTGGAATGGGTGATACACTTCTTGGACCTATAGCAGTTGCAGCATATTCCTATATGTCACTTGTACCTGTTATTCAGCCGCCTTTCATGAAGCTTTTCACAACTAAGAAGGAAAGAGTTGTACGTATGCCTCAGCTTCGTAAGGTTACCAAGCTGGAGAAGATAGTTTTCCCTATAGTTGTTACTTTGGTCGTAGTTATGATACTTCCTACAACAGCACCTCTTGTAGGTATGCTGATGCTGGGAAATCTGTTCAGAGAGTCAGGCGTTGTTAAGCAGCTTACTGAGACAGCATCAAATGCTATGATGTATATCGTAGTTATCATGCTTGGTACATCTGTAGGTGCTACAACAAGTGCTGAAGCTTTCCTTCAGATTACAACCATCAAGATTGTTTTTCTTGGACTTGCTGCATTTATTCTTGGTACTACGATGGGTGTACTGTTCGGTAAACTCATGTGTCTGGTTACAAAGGGTAAGGTCAACCCGCTTATCGGTTCTGCCGGAGTATCTGCAGTTCCTATGGCTGCCAGAGTATCACAGAAGGTTGCAGCCGAATATGATCCTACGAATTTCCTGCTTATGAATGCTATGGGTCCTAACGTTGCCGGAGTTATCGGTACAGCCGTAGCCGCAGGTACATTCATGGCGATATTTAACGTGCATTAAGACTTTGAAGTGCCAAATAAGAGTTTGCAAAGCAAACGGATTTGGCGATTGCACTTCAAAAGTATATTTCTTCATAAAGCCAAATAAGAATTTGCGGGGCAAAAGTATTTGGCGATTGCACTTCAAAAACATCATAATTATTAAAGTATATTTAGAAAGGAAACAATACCATGTCAGAAATAAAGAAGCTTGGCATAACTGAAACCGTGCTTCGTGACGCACATCAGTCACTTATTGCAACTCGTATGCCAACTGAAGAAATGCTTCCAATCATAGATAAGATGGATAAGGTTGGATATCATTCTGTTGAGTGTTGGGGTGGTGCTACATTTGATGCCTGCCTCAGATTCCTGAAGGAAGATCCCTGGGACAGACTTCGCAAGCTGAAGGATGGCTTCAAGAATACTAAACTTCAGATGCTTTTCAGAGGTCAGAATATCCTTGGATACAGACCTTATGCTGATGATGTTGTAGAATACTTTGTACAGAAATCAATAGCAAATGGTATAGATATCATTCGTATATTTGACTGTCTGAATGATCTTCGTAATCTGGAGACGGCTGTAAAGGCTACCAACAAGGAGGGCGGTCATGCTCAGATAGCTCTTTCCTATACACTCGGAGATGCTTATACTCTTGATTACTGGAAGGATACAGCAAGACGTATAGAAGAGATGGGTGCAGATTCTATCTGTATCAAGGATATGTCAGGTCTTCTTGTACCATATGAGGCAGAAAAACTTGTTAAGGCTCTCAAGGAAGGTTCAAGTCTTCCTATTCAGCTTCATACACATTACACTTCAGGTGTTGCTTCCATGACTTATCTTAAGGCTGCTGAAGCCGGAGTGGATGTAATAGATACAGCTATTTCTCCGTTTGCTCTTGGTACATCACAGCCTGCAACAGAGGTTATGGTTGAGACCTTCAAGGGTACAGACAGAGATACAGGTCTTGATCAGGGACTTCTTGCTGAAATAGCAGAATACTTCAGACCTTACAGAGAGGAATGTCTGGAGAGTGGTCTTATGAGTACAAAGATACTTGGTGTTAATATCAAGACACTTCTGTATCAGGTACCGGGAGGAATGCTTTCAAATCTTGTTTCCCAGCTCAAGGAAGCTAAGCAGGATGACAAGCTTCAGGAGGTTCTTGAGGAAGTTCCCAGAGTTCGTAAGGATTTTGGTGAACCACCACTTGTTACACCTTCATCACAGATCGTTGGTACTCAGGCTGTACTGAATGTACTGATGGGCGAGAGATACAAGATGATAACCAAGGAATCCAAGGATCTTCTTGCAGGAAAATATGGTCAGACTATTAAGCCATTCAATCCTGAAGTTCAGAAGAAGGCTATAGGAGATACAGTTCCTATTACACACAGACCTGCTGATGATATTGAACCTGAGCTTGATAAGCTTAGAAGTGAGATAGCTCAGTATATTCAGCAGGATGAAGATGTGCTTTCATATGCACTTTTCCCACAGGTTGCTACAGAGTTTTTCAAGTACAGGGAGGCTCAGGCAACAGGCGTAGATATGTCTAAGGCAGATACAACTAATAAGACATATCCTGCATAATTGATTTATATTATAGTAATAAAAAGGACAGCTTCGTACTATGTTTATTAGTCTGGCTGTCCTTTCTTGTAGGTGGAAAAATGAAGAAGAAAATGATCATTATAGGTGCCGGAGCTGCAGGTATGATGACTGCGGTCAAGGCGGCGGACAGATATGATGTGACAATAATAGAAAAAAATGAGAAATGCGGAAAAAAGGTTTTTATAACCGGCAAGGGAAGGTGCAATGTCACAAATGCCACGGATGAAGAAACCTTTCTCAAAAATGTTATCAGCAACCCTAAGTTTTTATACAGTTCTATCTATTCATATAATCAGGACCAGCTTATGGAAGATATAGAGTCCTGGGGTACAAGGCTTAAGGTCGAAAGAGGCAACCGTGCATTTCCGGTAAGTGATCATTCTTCGGATATTATCAGTGCATTTACCAGACAGCTCAGTAAGAAAAAAGTAAAAGTGATATACAATACCTCTGTTCAGGATATTTTAACTGAAACTGATGCTGTGGGCGATAAAACTGCTGTAGGCGTAAGACTTGCTGATAACAGTAAAATGATGGCGGATGTGATAGTTCTTGCAACGGGTGGAAGATCTTATCCTCTTACCGGTTCCACCGGGGACGGATATGGGATGGTGGAAAGACTTGGTATCTCTGTAAATACTCCAAGACCTGCCCTGGTACCTCTCGTTACAAAGGAAAGCTTTGTAAAGGAGCTGATGGGGCTGTCTCTGAAAAATGTTTCCGTTAGGCTCGTTGCAGCAAAGAAGGACTATCCCGGACTTAAAAAGGATAAGGTGCTGTATCAGGAAATGGGCGAAATGCTCTTTACCCATTTTGGCGTAAGCGGACCGCTTTGTCTCTCGGCATCATCTTACCTTAGTTCCTTTATAGCAATGCAGTGTGAGAAGGATGAGGAGCTGAAGGTGTATTTTAATGAGAATATGAGTATAAAACCGGTCAGTCTTATAGTTGATCTAAAGCCTGCTATGGACGAGGAAATGCTGGATAAAAGGATACTTCGTGATTTTGAAGAATTCCATAACCGGGAACTGCGTAATTCTCTGGGAAAACTCCTTCCCAAATCACTTATTCCGGTTGTGATAAGTATGAGCGGAATCAGTCCTGATAAAAAGGTAAATGCCATATCTTCTGATGAAAGAAGAAGGCTTCTTAAATGCTTTAAAGAATTTACTATGACGATTATCGCCTTCAGAGGCTTTGAGGAGGCGATTATAACAGGTGGCGGGATATCCGTAAAAGAAATCAATCCCCAGAATATGGAACTGAAGAAGGTGAAGAATCTCAGGGTGGCAGGTGAAATAATTGATGTGGATGCCCTTACGGGAGGCTTTAATCTGCAGATAGCCTGGAGCACAGGATATATGGCTGCTGAGTAATATATCAATATTAACAGCAGAATCTGTATTTAGGGATGTGTAATTATATAATATGAATGTCATCAGTTTCCTGGATTCTATCATCTTCGTCTTTTTTGTATATGTAGTCATAGAATGTAAATGTCATCATTTGCCTGTTATATAATATAATGTGAGGTGGTTACAATATGGTTAGCAGATCTAAGAGTATTTGTTTTATATTGATAACGATGATTATTGTTTCTCAGTTTTTTATCACCGGTTCATCAGATGTGATCCATGCTGATTCTGAATCCGATGGTATGTGGATGTGGTGCGCTGACGGATGGTGGTATCAGTTAAATGATACCTCGTATGTAACCGGCTGGAAGGAGATAAATGGTTTATGGTACTATTTTGATGCTTCAGGTATCATGGTAACCGGGTGGAACCGTATAGACGGAAGCTGGTACTATATGTCAGAATCCGGTGCTGCATTTACTGGCTGGGTAGAATATGAAGGTAAATGGTACTATTTTGATGAAGACTGCTCCATGCATCTGGGATGGCTTGAGGATGGTGATGACTGGTACTATATGAAGCCTGCAGGTAATATGCTTACAGGCTGGGTTAAGGACGGTGATTATTACTATTATTGCGACAGAGGAAACGGGACGCTTCAGTATAACTGCTATGTAAATGGTATATGGGTTGGCGAAGATGGTTCAGCATATACTTATGGAAATGATTATTACAAGATAGATACTATGATTATGGCGGATGATATAGTCGATAGCTATGTGACGGCTTATGCGTCAACTTCATATCAGATATCTGAATGCTGTGAATATGTTATTCAGTTTCCGTATTATCAGTACAGGAAGCTGAATACCATTATGGATACTGATTACTGGGCATCAGAATTTGCCAGAGATATATTTGTGAACGGACAAGGCTGCTGCGTTTCTGAGGCGGCGGCACTGGCATTTCTATTTACAGAGCTGAATGTGGGTACGGCTTACGTGGATCACGATACCGGTCACGCCTGGACGGAGCTGAATGGAAGATATTATGATCCTCTTTTTGCAGAAGCAAAGGGATATGAATATCTGAACATGAGTCCGAGTGACTATTATACAAACCATCCGGTAGGCTGGAGTGAAATATAAATACTTGAATCATACTTAAGGATTATGATAAAATAATCTGCGGTTTATAATAGTTTTTGGAGGCATATAATGAATATAGCAATTGATGGACCTGCCGGAGCAGGAAAAAGCACTATAGCCAGACTGGCTGCTAAGGAGCTTGGCTTTATCTATGTTGATACGGGAGCTATGTATAGAGCACTTGCACTATATCTGCTGGATTCCCATACTAATGTGGATAATGAAGAAGAGCTTAGAAATGCACTCAAAAATGTGCATATAAATATTATATATGAGCTTGGTGTTCAGCATGTTTTTGTTGATCTTCAGGATGTTTCAACCGAGATCAGAAGTGAGAAGGTTGGAAATATGGCTTCGACTACATCTGCACTTGCTCCTGTAAGGGAGAAGCTTCTTGATCTTCAGAGAAATATTGCTAAAGAAAATGATGTCATTATGGATGGTCGTGATATCGGAACCAATATCCTTCCTGATGCTGAGCTGAAGATATATCTCACCGCCTCTGTAGATGTCAGAGCAAAGAGAAGATATGATGAGCTGATCCTTCATGGCGAAGAGCCTGATCTTGAAACAATCAAAAAGGGAATAGAAACAAGGGATTATCAGGATATGAATCGTGAGCTTTCTCCGCTTAAACAGGCTGAGGATGCTGTCCTTATAGATTCCTCTGATATGTCTATCGAAGAGGTTGTTGATAAGATAGTTGAACTTGCAAAGAAAGCTCAGAACTAAGGACGACATAAATGGAAGTGATTTTAGCAAAAACAGCCGGTTTCTGTTTTGGTGTCAAAAGAGCAGTTGATATGGCGTATAAAGAAGCAGAGGACAGGGCAGGAAGGGTTTATACCTATGGACCTATTATCCATAATGAAGAGGTTGTAAGATCTCTCTCGGAGTCTGGCGTACAGGTTATAGAAGGGAAAGACCAGATGAAAGACCTTGCGCCCGGAAGCAGACTGATTATAAGATCTCATGGTGTCAGTAAGGAAATATTTGAAGAGGCAAAGGCGCTTGGTATTAATGTAGTTGATGCCACCTGCCCGTTTGTTTCAAATATCCATAAGATTGTATCGGAGAAATCCGCTGAAGGAGATGTGATAATAATCATAGGAAACCCCGGACATGCAGAAGTAGAGGGGACTATAGGCTGGATAAATGGCGACTACTATGTTGTTAGTAATGAAGAGGATATTGATTCTCTGCCTGATATGACAGAAAGGAAGATAACTGTTGTTGCGCAAACCACATTTAGTTTAAAAAAATTTCAAGAACTTGTTGCCATTTTACAAGATAAATATTATAATGTGTATGTTTGCAAAACTATATGCAATGCTACCGAAGAACGTCAGAAGGAGGCTGAAGAGCTAGCTAAGACAGTTGACGCTATGATAGTTATCGGCGGCAGGAATAGCTCTAATACTCAGAAGCTATATGAGATTTGCAAACAGCAATGTAACAATACTTACTATATACAGACACTCGTTAACTTGGATTTAACTGCTTTTGAATCCGCTTTTAAATTCGACGGTAGGGTAGGTATTACAGCAGGGGCATCTACCCCGAATTATATAATTAAGGAGGTTCAAAACAGTATGTCAGAACAAACATTTGAAGAAATGCTTGAGGAGCAGAAGCCTGTGTCTATTAGACCGGGACAGGTAATTGATGGAAAGGTAGTATCTGTAAAGGAGGATGAGCTTGTAGTTGATATTCATTACAAGTCCGATGGAATCCTTAAGGCTAGCGAGTATTCTAATGAAATCGTTGATCTTACTACTGTAGTTAAGGAAGGCGATGATATTAAGGTAAAGGTTCTTAAGACTAACGATGGTGAAGGAACAGTTCTTCTTTCCCATAAGAGAGTTGCTCTTGAGAAGGCTTATGAGACTGTAGAGAATGCATTCAAGAATGGAGAGATTCTTACAGGTAAGGTTGTTGGAGCTAAGAACGGACTTATCGTTAATGTAAGCGAGTGCAGAGTATTTATTCCTGCAAGCCTTGTTGATGATACATTCGTTAAGGATCTTGATAAGTATATTGGTCAGGATGTTGAGTTCTACATTACAGAGTTTGATACAACTCAGAAGCAGAAGAGAATCATCGGTAACAGAAAGAAGGTTGTTCAGGAGAGAAAGGCTGCCAAGGCTGCAGAGTTCTATGCTAACAACAGAATCGGTGATGTTATCGTTGGTAAGGTTAAGAATATTACACCATTTGGTGTATTTATAGATCTTGGTGGCATTGATGGTCTTCTTCATATCTCAGAGATGTCCTGGGGCAGAGTTGAGAATCCTTCAAAGATTTTCAAGGTTGGTGATGAAGTAAGATGCTTTATCAAGGATATTGATGAAGAGAATGATAAGATTGCTCTTTCACGCAAGTTCCCGGATGAGAATCCATGGCTTGGTGTTGAAGAGAAGTATGCTATCGGTACTGTTGTTAAGGGTAAGGTTGCTCGTATGGCTGACTTCGGTGCGTTCGTTGTACTTGAGCCGGGTATTGATGCACTTCTTCATGTTTCAATGATTTCCAGAGACAGAATCGAAAAGCCTTCAGATGTTCTGAAGAGCGGACAGGAGATCGAGGCTAAGGTCGTAGATCTTAAGGTTGACGAAAAGAAGATCAGTCTTTCTATGAAGGCGCTTCTTCCAGAGGAGCCTAAGAAGGAAGATGAGGCAGAAGAGGTTGATGAGGAAGCAGCAAATGCTGTTGATTCTGAAGACATTGCAGAGTCTATTCCTGTTGATGAGGCTCTTGCTGCTGCAGTAGCTACAGAGGAAGCTCCGGCTGAGGAGACACCTGCTGCAGAGGAAGCACCTGCTGAGGAAGTTACAGAAACAGAGGAAGCACCTGCAGAGGATGCTGAGTAATTAATTATAATATTATGCGGGTGGTACTTGTATCACCCGTTTTTTATTGGTAAAAATATGCCTTGTGACAAGGTGCCTGTCCCCTTGTCACATTTTGTGACAGGGGGACAGGCACCTTGTCACAAAATTTTGCTTGCTTTATATTTTTGCTTATGTTATATTATACAAGTTGCAAAAGTAAGACGGTCCGCTGTAACCGGAAATATTACTGCTTTGGTTTATATTTTTGTTTAAAGCAGGTTTGAGGTATTTCCCAAATGGCCCTTGGGCTATTATATTTATCTGATACAAGAACGTCTGAAAAAATATTTCATTTTTTGGAGGTTTTATTATGAAGAGCTATGAAGAGATCATTAAGGGCATCGAGGATGCACAGCTTCGTCAGGACAAGCTTGATTTTAATGTAGGTGATACTGTTAAGGTATCAGCTCAGATCAAGGAAGGTGAGAAAACCAGAACACAGGTATTTGAAGGTACTGTTATCAAGGTTCAGGGTCATGGTGCAAGACAGACATTTACAGTTAGAAAGAATTCTAACGGTGTTGGTGTTGAGAAGACCTGGCCGGTTAACTCTCCACTTGTTGAGAAGGTTACAGTTGTTAGACGTGGTAAGGCAAGACGTGCTAAGCTGTTCTATCTTCGTGACAGAGTTGGTAAGAGAGCTAAGGTTAAAGAGGTTATCAAATAAATTACTCTATAATCAGTTTACAATAAACCGGAGGTTTATGACCTCCGGTTTTTCTCTTAATTCGGGAGAAATGCATTATGAAGAAAAGAAAGGGTTCTATTAAATATACTTTAGGCAAGAAGGGTGAGAAAAAGCCGGTAAAGAAAAAGACTTTTAATACTCTTACCAATACCGTGATTGTTATATTTGCGGCTATTATACTTGGCTTTGGTGTAACGGAGTTCTGCCTTCAGTCTGTTTTCATGACAGGTCCTTCTATGGAACAGACCATATCAAATGATGATGAGCTTATCTTAAATAAGGCTGCTTACAAGATGGGCAGAATCCATAGAAATGATATAGTTGCGATAGTCAGGATAGGAAGTACGGATTATTATGATATAAAAAGAGTTGTCGGTCTTCCCGGAGACACTATATCAGTTGTTGCAGGGCGGCTTGTAATTAATGGTAAGCGCACAAGTGATGAGATGTCTTATTCATACATCAATTCAGCCGGTGTTCTTTCGGAAACTATTAAGCTTAAAGAGGATGAATATTTTGTGATAGGTGATAATACCAGCAATAGTGAGGATTCCCGCTTTATTAATTATGGAAATGTTCAGAAATCCGAAATCAAGGGGAAGATCATATATCGCATCTATCCCAAAGAAGAAAGAGGTAAGCTTAAATAGTTATTGCATATTTTTTTCTCAATAAAAGAAAGAGGTAAGCTTAAATAGTTATTGCATTTCTTTTTTCTCAATAAAAGAAAGAGGTAAGCTTAAATAGTTATTGCATTTCTTTTTTCTCAATAAAAGAAAGAGGAAAACTTAAATAATTATTGGATATCGTTCTTATTAGTAAAAGATAGAGAAAAGCTTAAATAATTATTGCGCATCGTTCTTATCAATAAAAGAAAGAGGAAAGCTTAAATAACTCAGGTCGTATTATTTGATAAATTAGAGGAGTTTTTTAATGGATATAAACTGGTACCCCGGACATATGACTGCGGCGAGAAGAAAGATGCAGGAGGATATAAAGCTCTGCGACATCGTTATAGAGCTTTTGGATTCGAGGATTCCTTTCAGCAGTTCCAATCCGGATATTAAGACCCTGGCTAATAATAAAAAAAGGCTGATAATATTAAATAAAGCCGATATGGCGGACCCGCAGATTACGGAAAGCTGGATAAAGTATTTTAAGGAACAGGGGATAAAGGCTATTCCGATTGATGCCAGAGTGAGGAAACAAACTCTTATGATTACAAATGCAGTAAGAGAGGTTGCCGCTGACAAGATAGAAAGAGACAGGAGAAGGGGGATTGCCGCCAGACCTGTTAAGGCAATGATTGTTGGTATTCCAAATGTAGGCAAATCCACCTTTATCAATTCCTATGTTGGAAAAACTGCTGCAAAGACCGGAAATAAACCCGGTGTTACCAAGGGTAATCAATGGATAAGAATCTCAAAAGATATAAATCTTCTGGATACGCCCGGTATATTATGGCCGAAGTTTGACAGTCCTGAGATTGGTCTCAGAATTGCAACCATAGGCTCTATAAATGATGATATCCTGGAAATGCGTGATATAGCTGCATTTATCATAGATTTTATGCAAACAAATTATTGCAATGTGCTTGCAGATAGGTATATGATAAAAGACGGTGTTAAACGTGACGAGATATTATATGCTATCGCAGATAATAAGAAATGTATAAAAAAAGGCGGAGAGCCTGATATAGATAAGGCTGCCAGACTTCTGGTGGATGATATGAGATCCGGTAATCTGGGGCGTGTTACACTGGAAAAGCCTGAAAACATATAAAGGAGACGCTATGGCATTTGAAGATGAAGACAGACGTTCTGATTTCGCTAAATGGGCAGAGGAAATGACCTATGAGGAGGAAAGAGAACTTAAGAAACAGCAGAAGCTGGAATTAAAAGAAAAGAAAAAAGCAGAAAAAGAAGCACGTAAGAAGAAAAAAGCACTTGGTGCTGAGACTGATGATAATACTGAAGCATCTGATACATCCGAAGTATCCGGTGCGTCCGAAGTATCCGGTGCGTCTGAAGTATCTGATACATCTGAAGTATCTGGTGCGTCTGAAGTATCTGATACGTCCGAAGTAACTGATACATCCGAAGTATCAGCAGCATCTAAACCATCAGAAGGCAAAGATAATTCTGCCGGGGAAGCATCTCAGGCTGCTGAAAAGACTGTAGCTTCATCTGAGGAGGCTTCAGATGTTGTCGCATCTGCTGCAGAAACCAAAACTTCAGAGAACCAGAGTTCTGAGGAAGCAGATTCTTCTGAAAAGCAGGATGAGGATGAAGAAGAAAAGGATCCGGCTGATGATTATACTGAAGAGGATTATAACAATCCTGACTATAAGAAGGTTAAGAAGAAAAAGGATCCTAATGAGGTAAATATAGTAAAGGAGCTTCTCAGTCTTATAATCTACATAGGTATAGTTATTCTTATTTGTTATTTTATGATAACTTATGTTGGACAGAGAACGACTGTAAACGGATCCTCGATGGAAAATACTCTTTTTAACGGTGATCAGCTCTGGGTAGATAAATTTACATATCACTTTAGTGATCCTAAGAGGTTTGAGGTTATCGTATTCCCTTATGCAGGTGATGAAGAAATATACTATGTTAAGAGGATTATAGGTCTTCCGGGGGAGAAGGTTCAGATTATGCCGGATGGTAATATCTATATAAATGATACGCTTCTGGTGGAAAGCTATGGAAAAGAAATAATTCTCGATAGCGGAATAGCATCAGATCCGGTATATCTGGGTGAGGATGAATATTTTGTCATGGGAGATAATAGAAATGACAGCCGTGACAGCCGGTGGGCTGATGTTGGAAATATAAAGAGGGAAAAAATAATCGGAAGGGTTGCGCTAAGACTTGCGCCTTTCTCAAGCTTTGGAAAAGTTGACTAAACTTACTATTTTGATTAAAACATTCGGGCTATTAAACCCGAATGTTTTTATATCATATGATTTCAAAAGATACTTGTGACATCCATTAATATGGAAGATTGGAAATGGGGGACAAATATGGAGATAAGTCTCAGTATTATCAAAGAAGAATTTAAAAATATCAAAAATATGGATATTCTGGCGGTAGATGATAAGCTGCGGGCTCTGGAGGTTTTTGCAGAAAAGTATTCTTCTGACACAAGAACCGGTGCTGCTAAGGTCTTAAGCAGTGCCGGAAAGCTTGCTGCGGAATGTAGAGAGGAGCTTGGCAGAGTGCGGGCGATGAAGCACTATGATCTTTCGGCTGGTGATGAATATCAGTATATCTGTGGCGTGGATGAGGTTGGAAGAGGACCACTTGCCGGACCTATCATGGCTGCGGCTGTTATACTTCCAAGAGACTGCATCATTCCGTATGTAAATGATTCCAAGCAGGTCAAGGCTGCCGTTAGAGAAAGGTTATATGATGAGATAACTAAAAATGCAGTTGCCTGGGCAGTTGGAATGAGGGACGCTGCATTTATTGATTCAGAGGGTATCAGCCTTGCAGACAGCCTTTCCATGCGTGACAGTGTAATGGGATTAAAGGTGAGACCTGATCTTGTTATGGTGGATGCATTTCCTATTCCGGATCTGGATATTCCCCAGAGGAGCATTATTAAGGGCGATGCGACTTCGTTTGCTATAGCAGCAGCCAGTATAGTTGCAAAGGTAACGAGAGACAGACTTATGGAAGAGTACGGAAAGCAGTTTCCTGAGTATGGCTTTGAAAAAAATGCCGGTTACGGAACGAAGCAGCATACCGATGCACTTATGAATATAGGACCTTGCGAGATACATAGAAGAACATTTATAACAAAGTTTATACATTGAAGGATGTAGTATAATCAGCAAAAATATCAATAAATGATTAAATCGGTAATTCGGATATCGTATGATTTGGAAAGCTTCTTTTGATATCTGCATCATATAGATATTATTTGGTGAAAAATAGTAGAAAGGACATGTATGTCAGAAAATAAGAGGAGAGTTGGTTCGTATTGGGAAAAGCGTGTTGCTGACTATCTGAGCGATGCCGGTTATATAGTGCTGGAAATGAATTACAGAACCAGATTTTCTGAGATAGATGTGATAGCCCAGGATCAGCATTTTCTTGTTTTTATAGAGGTCAAGTACAGAGCCAGCTCTTATAGCGGAAATCCTTTTGAGGCTGTAGATAGCAGGAAGCAGCAGAGAATCCGAAACGGCGCCCTCAGCTATCTAAAAAGTAATGGCTATGTTATAGATGATACTAATATAAGGTTCGATGTGATAGGAATCGAAGGCGATAGGATAGAGCATATTAAGAACGCATTTTAATATCTTCCAAAAAATTCTCTGTTATGATACAATAAATAAGTTTTAAACTTAGGGCGGTGATTAGATATGTCAAAAAAAATGGTGGCCATAGTAGGTAGGCCCAATGTAGGAAAATCAACACTCTTTAATACTCTTGCCGGAGAAAGACTGGCTATAGTCAAGGATACTCCCGGAGTTACCAGAGACAGAATATATGCTGACGTTGAGTGGCTGAACTGGAAGTTTACTTTGGTTGATACCGGTGGTATAGATACAGAGGCAGAGGATATCATTATGCGCAGTATGCGAGAGCAGGCTGAGATAGCGATAGAGACAGCGGATGTTATCATATTTGTAACAGATGTCAGAAGCGGAGTAACGGCGAATGATATCCAGGTTGCCGATATGCTTAGAAAATCACATAAAAATGTGGTTCTCTGTGTAAATAAGGTTGATAACTATGAAAAGTTCGAGCCTTATGTATATGAATTCTATAATCTTGGTATAGGCGATCCTTACCCTGTATCGGCATCCGGAAAGCAGGGGCTGGGCGATCTGCTGGAAAAGGTGGTTGAAGGCTTCGGCGAGGATACTGGCGAGGAGTATGATGAAGATATTCCGAGAGTAGCTGTTATCGGAAAGCCCAATACAGGTAAATCTTCCATCATTAATAGGCTTCTAGGCTCTGACAGGCTTATAGTTTCTGATATTGCAGGAACTACCAGAGATGCCATAGATACCAGAGTTAAGCATAATGGTACGGAGTATGTATTTATTGATACTGCGGGTCTTAGACGTAAATCCAAGATTAAGGATGAGATAGAGAGGTTCAGTATCATAAGAACTGTTGCGGCAGTTGAGAGGTGCGATATAGCTATTCTTGTTATAGATGCTTCTGAGGGAATAACAGAGCAGGATGCAAAGATAGCCGGAATAGCCCATGAACGTGGAAAGGGCATGATCATAGTAGTAAACAAATGGGATCTTATAGAAAAGGATACCAACACTATGAATCATATGACCAAGGACATAAGAAAGCGGCTGGCTTATATGCCGTATGCTGAGATGCTTTATGTTTCTGCTCTTACCGGTCAGAGGCTGAACAAGCTCTATGACCTTATTGATATGGTATATGGTTACTGTGCGCACAGGATACAGACAGGTGTTTTGAATGAGATACTGACAGAAGCTGTAGCGGAAAATGAACCACCTAATGATAAGGGAAGGAGACTGAGGCTGTTCTATATGACGCAGGTAAGTGTAAAGCCTCCGACCTTTGTGCTATTTGTAAATGATAAAGAGCTGGCGCATTTTTCTTATATCAGATATATAGAGAATAAACTGCGTGAGGCATTTTTGTTCAGAGGCACACCGATTAGAATATTGCTTCGTGAGAGGAATGATAAATGAGTATCTTATATAGAATAATATGTCTTGTGGTTGGCTACTGCTGTGGTCTTCTGCAGACAGGTGTTATATATGGCAAGCTTAGCGGTACTGATATAAGGGAGCATGGAAGTGGAAACTCAGGTACTACAAATGCTCTCAGGGTTCTTGGCTTTAAGGCAGGACTCGTGGTATTTCTTGGAGATTTCTGCAAATCCTTTATCCCTTGTCTTGTTGCCAGGCTGATATTTAAGAATATGTATCCTGATTCATATCTGCTATATGTTCTGTATGTTGGATTTGGTGCTGTTCTTGGACATGTATTTCCTTTTTATCTTGGCTTTAAGGGAGGTAAGGGTATAGCAACTATAGGAGGTACTGTTGTTGGACTTCTTCAGCCTCTTATGATAATTATACTGCTTATACTTTTTGTTGGGGCTATTGCAATAACCGGGTATATGTCGGTGGGCTCCATATCACTTATGGTTGAATTCGTTATCGCTTATATAATATTCGGTGTTATGGGACTTATGTGTTTTGATATGAGTATTCCGGCTTCAAGAGCTGCTTTTATAGAAAGCTGTGTTATAGCTGTACTTTTTGCCGGACTTGCTATATATAAGCATAAGGCGAATATCATAAGATTAAAGAATCATGAGGAAAATAAGTTCCATTTCAAAAAACAGGAGGGCGTATGAAAATATGTGTACTTGGCGCGGGAAGCTGGGGCATAGCGCTTACCAGACTTCTTGCATGTAATAATCATACTGTAACTGTGTGGTCTATAGATCCGGAAGAGATATCGATGTTGAGGGAGAATTCCCAGCATCTTTCCAAACTTCCCGGAGTAATGCTTCCGGGAACTATCGAATATACTACTGATATGGAAAATGCTATCTATGACAAGGATCTTATTGTCATGGCTGTTCCTTCTCCATTTGTCAGAAGTACTGCTAAGAGTGCTTCTCTTTTTGTTGAAAAGGACAAGGTGATAGTCAGTGTTTCCAAGGGTATCGAAGATGAGACTCTGTACAGATTATCACAGGTAATAGAACAGGAGATCCCTCAGGCGAGAGTAGCGGTTCTTTCAGGACCGAGCCATGCTGAAGAGGTGGGACGCGAGCTTCCTACTACAGTTGTAGTCGGTGCTAAGGATAAGGGACTTGCCAAATATGTTCAGGATGTATTTATGACAGATTATTTCAGGGTTTATACAAGTCCTGATGTTATAGGTATAGAGCTTGGCGGAGCTATAAAGAATGTTATAGCTCTTGCTGCAGGTGTTGCTGACGGACTGGGCTGTGGAGATAATACCAAGGCTGCCCTTATCACAAGAGGTATATATGAGATTACTGCACTTGGTGTTGCTATGGGTGGTAAACCTGAAACCTTTTCCGGTCTTTCAGGTACTGGAGACCTGATAGTTACCTGTGCGTCACAGCATAGCCGTAACAGACGTGCCGGTTATCTGATGGGACAGGGAAAGACCTATCAGGAAGCTATGGATGATGTAAAGATGGTTGTAGAAGGTGTATATTCTGCCAAGGCTGCTCTTGCACTTTCCAACAAGTATGATGTTGATATGCCTATAGTTGAATATGTAAATAAGATACTTTTTGAGGGCTATCCGGCAAGAGATGCTCTTCATGACCTTCTTACAAGAGACAGGAAGAAAGAGGCATCAACTCTTACCTGGAGTACAACTGATAATGAATAAACTTGAGTATAAACTGGATACATTTGAAGGACCGCTGGACCTTCTGCTGCATCTTATTGAGAAAAACAAATTTAATATATTTGATATTCCTATAGTTCAGATCACCGAACAGTATCTGGCTTATCTGGATACGATGGAAGAGGATATGGATGTCATGAGTGACTTTCTGGTTATGGCAGCAACGCTTATTTCCATTAAATCCAGAATGCTTCTTCCCAAGGAGGAAAAAGAGGAAGAGGAGGAAGAGGATCCGAGAAGCGAGCTTGTTAAAAGTCTTCTGGAATATAAGATGTATAAATATGCTTCCTATGAGCTGAAGGATATGTCTTATGATGCGGGTAATTCCTTTTATAAATCAGAAACCATTCCGCCAGAAGTAAAGCAGATAAAGCAGGAGGTTGATCCCGGAGAACTGCTTCAGGACATTACCATGCAAAAGCTGAATGAGATATTTCAGACCTTACTTAGAAGAGAGATTGACAGGGTGGATCCTGTAAGAAGCAAGTTCGGAACTATAAAGCGGGATGAAATCAGGCTTGAAGATAAGATGGTTGAGATAAGAAATGAGATAAGAGGGCTTAAATCTATTAATTTCAGAACTCTGCTTGGAAGCCGGAGAGGGAAGGTCAACCTTATCGTTTCATTTCTTGCTATCTTAGAGCTTATGAAATCCGGAGTTCTGGTTATAAGACAGGATGAAATGTTCGGAGATATAATGATCGATTCACTGGAGTAAGGATATGTCAGAAGAAAAGATAAACTTAACGGCTGCGATCGAGGCTGTTCTTTTTGCTACAGGCAGTGCCATAGAAGAGGGTAAGCTCCTTCAGGCTCTTGGAACCGAAGAGGAGCCGGTAGATAAAAAGGCTTTTCATGCAGCATTGGATGAGCTGGAAAAATCATACGAGGATGAGAATAGAGGTATCAGACTTCTCAGACTTGAGAACAAGTATCAGCTTTGCACTAAAAATGAATATTATGAGGTTCTGGGACGTATAGTAAATATGCCTAGAAAGCATACTCTTACGGATACGCTTCTTGAAACACTTGCCATTGTGGCATACAAGCAGCCTGTTACCAGAGCGGAGATCGAAAAGATAAGAGGTGTATCCTGCTCGCATGTTGTAAACAGGCTTGTGGAATATAACCTTATCTGTGAGGTTGGCAGACTTGATGCTCCCGGACATCCGATACTTTTTGGAACTACGGATGATTTTCTTAGGAACTTTGGTATCTCTTCTATGGATGAGCTTCCAAGCATTTCCCAGGATAAGATAGAAGACTTCAGGAAGCAGGCTGAAAAGGAAGCTGGTCTGGAGGTTATCGCGAAGAAGGATGAGGAAGATGAGTCTTCGGCTGATACGGAAGAAGAATACGAATATGAGGATGATGAACTGGATTCGGAATATGAAAAGGATCCGGAGGACTATGGCATAGAGGGTTTTACTGTAGATTCTGACGACGAGGAATAGCATGAGATTAATTCTTATACTTTTGATAATATTCGTAGCTTTGATAGGGCTTGTTTTTCTTGAAAGCTACAGGGAATTAAACAGGATAAAGCTCACCCGTTATGAGATAAAAGGACCTGCAGCCCTGACAGGTAAAAGGTTTATATTTATCTCTGATTATCATGAGGCTATGAATGGCAGGCTGAACAGCCGTATCATTAAGCTTATAGATGATTTTGATCCTGAATATATTCTGCTCGGCGGAGATATGGTAAACAGTAATGCTGAGGGCGAAGACGGGGAGACGGTTCCGGCAGCGGAGCTTATCAATACTCTTGCTGAAAAATATAAGGTTTTATATTCCTATGGTAATCACGAAAAAAGATGTACAGTGAATTATAAAGGCTCCGGAAAAGCCTGGGAGGTTATACGGGGAAGCCTTGACACGAGAGTCCGTTTTTTGATAAATGAGAATTATGAATTATGGGATGATGTCAGAGTATATGGTCTGGACATTCCTCTGAAATATTATAGCAGGGGATTATTTCCGGAGCTTGGAAATGAGGAGATCACGAGGCTGCTGGGGGAACGCCGCCCGGATGAATATACCATACTTCTGGCACATACTCCTGACTTTATGAAGGGGTACAGTGAATGGGGCGCTGATCTGGTGCTTTCCGGACATTTTCATGGCGGTATCCTGAGATTTCCGATAATTAACAGAGGTCTTGTAACACCGAGACTAAGACCCTTTGCTGATTATGTATATGGGATAAAGAAGATGGGTTCTACAACCATGATCATAACAAATGGTATAGGACAACATTCTATTAAGCTTAAGATCAATAATATTCCTGAAGTTGTAGGTGTAGTTTTTAAGTAGTGCGGGTGTTAAAAATGGGGAAGGTAATAGGGAACATTTTCATTATTGTTTTGGGACTTGCTGCAATCGGATATCTGGCTATGGCTTATTTTTCGCAGTTTTACTATTTTCCGGGCAGCAGGATTAATAATGTTGACTGTGGTATGGAGACTCCTGTATATGCCGAAAAAATGATAAAGGAGAATCCTGCCGATTATAAGCTGGAGCTCCAGTTCAGAGACGGAAAGCAGACTATTACAGGTAAAAATGTCGGTCTGGTTTACGATTATTTTACTGAGCTTGATTCTATAAGACTGAAACAGAATCCGTTTCTCTGGTTTATGAGTCTTAATGGCAGAGATTATAAGGTTGAGAAGAAGCTGTCCTTTAAGGATGAATTATTGGACAGAACCCTTGACGGCTTCAGTCAGTTAAAAGCTGAGAATATGATAGCTCCTGAGAATCCTGTTATAGAAATGAATGACGAAGGAGTGGTGGTAGCGACTGTTAAAGAGGCAGGAACCACTATCGAGGATGTTGATAAGCTTCGGGACAGGATAAAGGAAGCTATCACTAAGGGGGAAACGAAGATAAACGTTGATGAAGAGGGCTTCTACAAGCTTCCTGAATATCCGGTTGATTCCTATAAGGTTCAGGGCTGTCTTGATTACTGTAATACAGTGGCGAATCTTAAGATTTATTATATGTATGGTGACACAGAGATACCATTTACCAGACGCCAGCTTTATGATACTATTGTGATAAATGAAACCTATGGAACGGCGATCAGTAAAAGTGCTGTGGAGGATGTTCTTAACAGATATTCATGGCTTAATGATACCTATGACAAGGACCGCGTTTTCAGAAATCATGATGGTAAATATATAAATGTGCATGGTGAATATTATGGCTGGCAGATCAATATAGAGGAGGAGACTGAGCTTCTGTATTCGGATCTTATCCATCAGAGAAATGTATCCAGAAAGCCTATATTCTCCAATGAAGGTACTGTATATTCTACTGAAAAGGAGGATATTGGAGATACCTACGTTGAGGTAAATCTTGCGAGGCAGCATGTGTATATATATCAGAATGGCAAGATGACCATGGATTCTGACTGTGTTACCGGATGCGTGAACAGGGGAAATGCAACCCCTCCCGGACTGTATTATATCTATTACAAGCAGTCGCCATCACTTCTTACCGGTGGTGAAACTCCTGTGTGGGTTGACTACTGGATGCCATTTAACAGAGGTATCGGACTGCATGATGCATCCTGGAGATGGAAGTTCGGAGAGGATATATATATTTCAAATGGTTCTCATGGGTGTGTCAATCTGCCGCATGCCTTTGCCAGAGATGTATATATGGCTCTTGATGCAGGAACTCCTGTAGTGGTTTACTAAGTTTCACATCTTGACAATGCTGCTGTGGAAAGCTAAAATTAGAAATGTGTTTTTTATTTCATGAAAAGAGGGAATAGATTATGAAAACAAAGGTTCTATCTCTGCTGGTTGAGAATACTTCAGGTGTGCTTAGCCGAGTATCCGGAATGTTCAGCCGTAGAGGATATAATATTGACAGTCTGTCTGTTGGTGTAACACAGGATCCTAAGTATTCTCGTATGACAGTTGTTGTAACCGGAGACGACAAGATTCTTTCTCAGATCAAGAATCAGCTCGACAAGCTTGAAGATGTTGTAAAGATTATCGAGCTTAAGGATGGTGAGTCTGTCTGCAGAGAGCTTGCTCTTGTAAAGGTTAAGGCTGATAAGGATCAGAGACAGGAGATTATTTCTATAGCTAATATCTATAGAGCCAATATAGTTGATGTATCACCTGATTCGCTTATGATTGAGCTTACAGGTAATTCCGGTAAGATTACAGCGTTCCTTCATCTGCTTGAAGGCTTTGAGATCGAGGAGCTTGTCAGAACCGGTATTACAGGTCTTACCAGAGGCGCCTTTGATGGCACATCGCTTTAAAGTTTTGTTTTGATATATCCTTATGGGATGTTAATCAGTATCCAAATAACTCAGCATTTTATACTGAGTAAGTTTTTATAAAAGGAGGCATTAAAATGTCAGATTTAAAGATTTTCTATGAGCAGGATTGTAATGTATCTCTTCTTGAGGGAAAGACAATCGCAATAATAGGTTATGGTAGCCAGGGTCACGCTCACGCACTTAACCTTAAGGATTCCGGTGCGCATGTTATCATCGGTCTTTATGAGGGTTCAAAGTCATGGAAGAGGGCTGAGGAGCAGGGCTTTGAAGTTTATACAACTGCAGAAGCAGCTAAGAAGGCTGATATCATCATGATCCTTATCAATGATGAGAAGCAGGCAGCTATGTACAAGAAAGATATCGAGCCAAATCTTGAGCCGGGCAACATGCTTATGTTTGCACATGGTTTCAATATTCATTTTGGTCAGATCGTTCCTCCGGCAGATGTAGATGTTACTATGATCGCACCTAAGGCTCCGGGTCACACAGTTCGTTCAGAGTATCAGGCAGGAAAGGGTACACCTTGTCTTATAGCTGTATATCAGGATGCTACAGGTCATGCTCAGGATCTTGCACTTGCTTATGGTGCAGGAATCGGTGGAGCAAGAGCCGGACTTCTTGAGACAACCTTCAGAATTGAGACAGAGACTGACCTTTTTGGTGAGCAGGCTGTACTTTGCGGTGGCGTTGTTGCTCTTATGCAGGCTGGTTTCGAGACTCTTACAGAGGCAGGCTACGATCCAAGAAATGCCTACTTTGAGTGTATCCATGAGATGAAGCTCATAGTTGATCTTATATATCAGAGTGGTTTCGCAGGAATGAGATATTCTATCTCTAATACTGCTGAGTATGGTGATTATATTACAGGACCTAAGATTGTTACAGAGGAAACAAAGAAGGCTATGAAGAAGGTTCTTGCTGATATCCAGGATGGTACTTTTGCTAAGGACTTCCTTCTTGATATGTCATCAGCAAGCGGACAGGCTCATTTTAAGGCTCTTCGTAAGAAGGCTGCTGAGCATCCATCAGAGATCGTTGGTAAGGAGATTCGTTCACTTTACAGTTGGTCAGATGAGGATAAGCTCATCAATAACTAATATTTTGTGTAAAGAGGGACAGCTTATGTCTGTCCCTTTTTAAACTGTTAACGGGGTGTTGGCAGGGCTATATGTATTTATTTAGAAAGGGGTACAGTATTATGGTAACATTAAACAACGTGTTTAATAACAACAACATGAAGCTTATTGCAAGTGGCGGTCAGTATTTTGTCTATGAGCATCAGTCGGATCTTTCGGTTGATTATTTCTCGGCTTCTACTGCTTATTTCCTTAAGGAAATGAATGTTCGTAAGCGTCAGCTTCTTGTGCAGCTTAACAATTCATCCTGCAAGATGCAGGCAGGGGCTATGCAGTGGATTACAGGAGATGTCAGAACAACTACAGGTGTTACCGGTGTTGGTAATTTCCTGGGAAAGATGGTAAAGGGTGCTGTTACCGGTGAATCAGCAGTTAAGCCTGAATATACAGGTACCGGTTTTGTAATGCTTGAGCCTACATATAAGCATCTTCTTATAGAGGATGTTGGAGCGTGGGGTCCCGGAATGGTCCTTGATGATGGTCTTTTCCTTTGCTGTGATAAGTCTGTTAATGAATCTATCAGCAGAAGAACTAATGTGTCTTCAGCAGTTCTTGGTGGAGAAGGACTTTTCAATCTCTGCCTTTCCGGTAGTGGATATGCTGTACTTGAAAGTCCTGTTCCAAGAGAAGAGCTTTTTGAGTTCATCGTTCAGGATGATACAGTTAAGATTGATGGAAATATGGCTATTGCATGGTCAAGCTCTCTTCAGTTTACAGTTGAAACAGTAACAGGTAATGCTATCGGTTCAGCAGCTACAGGAGAAGGCTTTGTTAATGTATTCAGAGGTTCCGGTAAGATCCTTCTTGCTCCTACACAAAATGAACATCCGATGTCCCCTGTAAATGGACCTGAGAAAACTACAACTTCTTCACAGGGTATAGCCGGAAGTGTTGTAAGCAGTCTGTTTAATGCATAACAACTATATAATCAATATGTCATTCTGGGGATGATGATTCATCCTCAGAGTGACTTTTTAGGATAGAATATGACTCATCTGGAAGCACAATCATATATTATGCCATTTATTGAAGGAAAGGTCCCTACTGACAAGCAGGGGGACTTTGTTATTCATATGCTTAGCTGTGACAAGTGCCGTGAAGAGTTGGAAGTATATTATACCCTTCTTGTAGGTATGAGACAGCTTGATAATCGTGAAGAGCTTTCGACGGATTTTGGTAAGGAGCTTGAAAAAGAGCTGAGATCCATGGGACAGCACGTCAGGAGCCGGAAGAGATTCAAGGTTTCGGCATTTTCTATAGTTATGAGTGCTGCTTTAGTTTTTCTTGCACTGGGCTATGCAGGAAGTCTGAGGCGTGTATATGCATTTGAACAAAGTGTCAAATCCTCTAATCAGGGGAAATACTACTTTTCTGACAGCTTAAGCTCTGATTTTATGCTGGATCACTTTGATGCTGTTGAGATGGCTAAAGATATTGATGAAACAAAGGTGGTAACTTCTTTTGACCGTATAAGAGGTTATAAAAAGCTCGAAGAAGATTATCTGAAGGGGATTACGATTGGAGAGGAGATAACAGATATTGAAGCTGCTGTTGATTGATGGAAATAGCATAATGAACAGAGGGTACTTTGCCCTGCCGAATACACTCACGGCCAAGAATGGCATACATACAAATGCTGTCCTTGGCTTTTTAAATATATTCTATAAGGTTTATGATGAAGAAAAGCCTGATCATATCATCGTTGCGTTTGATATGCATGCGCCTACCTTCAGACATAAGATGTATGCGGAGTATAAGGGAACCAGAAAGGGGATGGATCCTGAACTCAGAGAACAGTTTCCTCTGATTAAGGATATACTTGATTCGATGAGCATCCCTCATGTTGAAGTCGAGGGCTATGAGGCTGATGACATAATAGGTACATATTCCAGACAGGGTATGTCTCGTGATATGGAGGTGACTGTTCTATCGGGAGACAGAGATCTGCTTCAGCTTGCTACAGATAAGGTTCTTGTTCGTATTCCCAAGACCAAGGGAGGGAAAACAACTGTAGAGGATTATTATGCCAAGGATGTTATAGAGGAATATGGAGTTACACCTGTAGAGTTTATAGAAATGAAAGGACTTATGGGTGACTCTTCAGATAATATTCCGGGTGTATCCGGCATCGGTCCGAAGACGGCGTCTCAGATCATACAGAAGTATCACAGTATCGAAGCGGCTCTTCAGGATATAGATAATATTACGCCAAATAAGGCGAGGGAACATCTGGATTCTGAAAGAGAGATGGCTCTTTTCTCGCGTGATCTTGCTACCATAAAGCTGGACTGTGAGCTGGACTTTAGTATTCTGGATAAAGAGATTACGAGGTCGGATATATTTAGTCAGTCAGCATATAATCTTTATAAGGAACTGGATCTGAAAAGCCAGCTTAAAAGGTTTGATGGGATTAATATGGACGAACCGTCCGCTCATGGGGTGACTATTCAGATTGAGCCGGAGGATATTACTTATGCTGAGCTGTTACAGATAATTAATAATTCCGGTGAAAGGGCTATAGGCTTTGGGGCGGTCTTTATAGATAACACCCTGATGGGCGGGGCTGTAAGTGTAGGAGATAAGGTTTATATAGTAAATGATTATGGTATCTCCGGATTAAGACAGGAGGTTCGCCCCGACATCTGCATATGCTTTTTATCTGTTAAGGAATATATATCCTCTATGGATCTGAAGGAATCCGACAGTTTGTTTGATGCATCTGTAGCCGCTTATCTGCTTAAGCCTCTTGCCAGTGAGTATAGCTATGATTATATTGCTGGAGAATTTCTGGATATGGAGCTGGAAAGTGAGAAGGATCTGGTTGGAAAGAATACCTTTTCTACGTTCTCATTCATGGAAGAAAGCTTCAGAAAGCTTATAGCATATAAAGCAGTAGTTGCTCTTAGATCAAGAGCTGTCCTATGTGATGAACTGGGCAGACTTTCGATGCTTTCTCTTTATAAGGATATAGAATATCCGACTATATTTGTATTAAATAAAATGGAACGGTATGGTGTTTCTGTTGACAGGAAGAGCCTTGAGGAATACGGAGCCCGTCTTGGCGAAGAATACAGCAGGGTGGAAGAGGAAATATATGAGCTTGCCGGCGAAAGGTTCAATATCAAATCTACTAAACAGCTTGGTGTTATTCTTTTTGAGAAGCTTGGGCTGAAAAGCGGAAAGAAAACAAAGAGTGGATATTCTACAAATGTGGATGTCCTTAACAAATTAAAGGATGATCATCCCATTATTCCACTTATTCTCAGATACAGGTCATTAGGCAAGCTTATATCTACCTATATAGAGGGACTTCTTGAATGTATAAAGTCTGATGGAAAGATACATACAAAGTTCAATCAGACAGTTACCGCAACTGGAAGACTTAGTTCTACCGATCCTAACCTTCAGAATATTCCTACAAGGACAGAGGAAGGAAGAGAGATCAGGAAGGCTTTTGTTCCGGAGAAGGGTTATACCTTTGTAGATGCGGACTATTCGCAGATTGAGCTTAGGGTTATGGCATCTATTTCCGGTGACGAAGCACTTATAGAAGCATTTAACTCTTCAAAGGATATACATGCTATTACAGCGTCCCAGGTTTTTGGAGTTCCTCTGGAGGAGGTTGACTCCGGACTTAGACGAAGGGCAAAGGCTGTAAACTTTGGAATAATATACGGTATAAGCTCCTTTGGTCTGGGAGAGGATCTTGGTATATCCAGAAGTGAGGCGAAGGAATATATAGATAAATATTTTGAGACATATCAGAAGGTGAAGGAATACCTTGATAACTGTGTAAGCGATGCTAAGAAATCCGGCGCTGTAAAGACTTCCTTTGGACGTATCAGACCTATTCCTGAGATATCCAGCTCTAACTTTATGACAAGATCCTTCGGAGAGAGGGTTGCCATGAATTCCCCTATTCAGGGAACTGCTGCTGATATCATTAAGATAGCCATGATAAATGTGGATAGAGAATTGCAGGAGAGAGGTCTTAAGTCAAGACTTATTCTCCAGATCCATGATGAACTGCTTATAGAGACTGCACTGGATGAGGTGGAGACAGTTAAGGAGCTTCTGAAAAGGAATATGGAGGGAGCTGCAGATCTTGCGGTTAAGCTTCTGGTTGATGTTCATACAGGGGAGAGCCTATATGATGCCAAATGATTCTATGTTAAATAGTGGTTTCAAAATAATAGGTATAACCGGTGGCATCGGGGCAGGTAAATCACTGGTTCTGAATATACTAAAAGAGGACTGTGCGGCTCATATAGTTGAGGCGGACAAGGTGGCTCATCTGCTGATGAAACCGGGAGAAGCTGCATATGCAGAAATCATTAAATGCTTTGGTACGGATATCCTCGATGCTTCTTCAAAGGAGATAGACCGGAAAATACTTGGTTCAGTCGTAATGCAGGAGCCTGCAAAGCTGGAAATGCTGAATAATATAGTTCATCCGTCTGTTAAAAAATATATTATCGAAGATATTGAAAGCTGCAGGAGGCGTTTTTTTGACAGAACTAATGATCTGGCTGCCGGAGAAGAGGATAAATCTATAGATAAAAACTGTGCTGAAAAAAATGCTGACAGATTTCTATATGTGATAGAAGCGGCTCTTTTAATACAGGATGGCTACAGGAAAATATGTGATGAAATATGGTACATCCACAGCTCTGAAGAGGTACGGATAAAAAGACTTACTGAAAGAAGAGGCATCACCCTTGAAAGAGCTAAGTCTTTTATAGATAATCAGCCGTCTGATATATATTTTAAAGAGTATTCCGACCGTACAATAGTCAATGATGGGAGTGAAGAGGACCTTAGAAAACTGGTTGTTAAATGTCTTTTCGAGTGCTATAATGAAAAGGTATGATTTTATGAGTTGTATGGGGTATAGATATTATGACTGAGGATTTCAAGCTTAAGTATCTTAAAAGCATGAAAATAATAAATAGAATAGCTTATGCTCTGATGCTTTCTCTTGTTCTTTTATCCAGAGGAGCCGAATTAGTATCCAGTAACACCGCTACAGTTTATTATTGTATCAGTCTGGTTGTATTTCTTCTGTGTGATGAAGCACTCTTCAGAAATACTCTAAGAAGGTTTCCTACACTTGTATTACAGCTCAGAACATATATCTTTATAATAGTTCTTTTGATTGGGAGTTGTTTTACCTGTCTTCCGGTTGTTTTTAATATCGCTCTTATATGTCTGATATTCTTTTTACTGATTCAGGATATTATCTTCGGTGATGTTTTCAATTCATTTTATAACTATATTAAGTATATTGGTATAGGAGTTGTATCCGGTATAATCCTTTCCTTTATTCAGTGCAGAGGTGAAGTGAAAGGTGCCTGGCTGCTGCTTTATGTTATTGTAATTGCAATACTTGGATTTGTTATGTATGTGTTCTATGATTCATTTTATAAAGCAATTACAGTTCTCGATGACAGATATACCAGACTGTATTTTAGAAATGCTGATGTTATAGCAGAGAACAAGAAGCTTCTTAAGTTCCAGGAAAGAGTTGAGAAGGTTAATAGTGAGATAAATTATCAGAAGATTAATCTTACCAAGGCGAATGATGATCTTGCCAAGATAAATGATGAAACCAGATCGCTTATCGAGGTTATGAAGTATTTTGCTGCAAGCTTTGATGTAGAGAAGAATGTACATGTCATGCTGGAAAATGTTGTTAAGATCAAGCAGACCGGTGCAGCGGCTATATATCTTGAAAAGGATATATATATGAATGATGACCCTTATCTTGAGGTTATTTCTGAAAACAGTGTTGCCGAAACTCTTCTGAAACAGGATATTAGAAATATCTATGACGCTGTAAGAAGACGTGCATCGACCAATCCGCTGGTATTATGTGATAACTATGATTTTAAGTATCCATTTCTGACCGGTGGAAATCTGTGTAATGCAGTTGCATTTCCGGCTTATGAAAATGATAATATATATGGTGTAATGGTCATTACCTCCAGTAAATATGACTTTTTTGAAAATGGTTATGCATTCTATGAGTCCTCTCTTATGGATTTTACATCTGCCCTTATTTCAGACAGGCTTTATCTTCAGACTGAGGATATGGCTAAAAAGGATGGACTTACAAAAATATATAACCGTATCTACTTCAACAAATTCTATCCGGAGCTTAAGGAAGAGGTTATGGCATCCGGCGATGTATTCACAGTATGTATGCTGGATATAGATCATTTCAAGAGAGTTAACGATACTTACGGGCATCTGGCAGGAGATGAGGTTATAAAGGCTGTTGCCAGAATAGATGCTGAGTTTGCTAAAAAATATGACGGTACGGCTGTCAGATATGGTGGTGAGGAGTTCCTGCTTATCCTTCGTGGTAAGGGTGTGGAGGAAACCTACAAGATTCTCTGTGATGCTCATGAGGCTATTAAGAATACAGTTGTGGAATATGAAGATTTCAGGATAACGATCAATTCCAGTATGGGTATTGCCTGCTACCCTGAAACCTGTGATAATATAAATGATGTTCTCGATAAGTCAGATAAGGCCATGTATTACAGTAAGGAGCATGGACGTGGACGCATCACTATTGATGGCAGAGAAGGAGAGACATAAATAATCGCTGCTGAGCTGAAGAGTTCAGCAGTTTTTATAAATTATTAATGGAAATATCAGGAGGCAAAAATGAAAATTCTTGTAATTAACGCAGGTTCAACTTCACTTAAGTATCAGCTTATTGATTCTGATTCTGAGCAGGTTCTTGCAAAGGGACTTTGTGAAAGAATCGGTATTGATGGCAGTAGAATAAAGTATGATAGTTCAAAGACCGGAGAGAAGAAGGAAAAGGTATTTGATATGCCTGATCACGGAGTGGCTCTTCAGGCAGTTATCGATGTTCTTGTAAGTCCGGAGGATGGAGCAATCAGTTCTCTTGCCGAGATTGATGCTGTAGGACATAGAGTAGTTCATGGTGGTGAGTATTTCAGCTCATCAGTGGTTGTAGATGAGGATGTCATAAAGAAGATAGAGGAGTGCTCTGATCTTGCACCTCTTCACAATCCTGCAAATCTTCTTGGTATCAGAGCCTGCCAGAAGCTTATGCCGGATACGCCTCAGTGTGTAACCTTTGATACTGCTTTCCATCAGACTATGCCGGAGAAGGCTTATATCTATGGTATTCCTTACAGCTATTATGAGAAATACAAGGTTCGTCGTTACGGCTTCCATGGAACCAGCCACAGCTATGTATCAAAGATTGCTGCCAAATATGCTGATAAGCCTGTTCAGGATTCCAAGGTTATCGTATGTCATATAGGTGGTGGTGCAAGTATTACTGCTGTTCAGGGCGGAAAATCAGTTGATACATCTATGGGTCTTACACCACTTGAAGGAATGATAATGGCTACTAGAAGTGGTAACATTGATCCTGCTATTATTCAGTATATTGCAAATAAAGAGGATAAGTCGGTTGATGAGGTTCTGAATATCCTGAATAAGCAGTCAGGTCTTCAGGGACTGTCAGAAAAATCCGGAGATATGCGTGATATCAATGCCGGAGTTGATGCCGGTGATGCAAAGTGCAAGGTGGCATTTGATACATTTGTATATAGCGCAGTTAAGATCATCGGAAGCTATGTAGCATCAATGAATGGTGTTGATGTTATAGCATTTACAGCCGGTGTTGGTGAGAATGACAACAGAGCCAGAAAAGCTATACTTGAGAACTTCTCATATCTTGGTATAGAGGTTGATGATGCTGTTAATGATGCTACACATGGTAGTGAGGCTGTTATATCTACACCTGATTCCAAGGTTAAGGTTGTGGTTATCCCAACTAATGAAGAGCTTACAATCGCAAGAGAGACACTTGAACTGATTAAATAAGGGGATATTAAACAGACTTTGATATGCAATCTGACGAATACTTTTTTCGACATCGCTTTCGCTCAGTTTGGGCGCCCCTAGCGGCCGCTTCGCTCGCTAAGCTCTCAGCCATCTCCTTCGTCGATAGCTGAATCGCTAAGCGCCGAGGCCCAAAATGGTCTCAAAAAGCATTGTCAGATTTGCATATTTTAAATTATGCTGGAGATGTATTATAGACACCAGTAAAGTTTGTAAAGAATAACACTGTTGAAGTTTGTTAAATATAGCACAAGTGAAGTATATAAAATAACACTTAATGAAGTTTGTAAAAAAATAAGTTGACAAGCTTATACTTAATCATTATAATGGGTCAAGTGTGGTTTTGAACCCAATTATTAGAAGAGGAGGTGTTTCCGAGATGTCAATTTGTCCAAAGGGTAAGATTTCTAAGGCAAGACGTAACAAGAGAAGAGCAAACTGGAAGATGAGCGCTGTTAATCTTGTTAAGTGTCCTAAGTGTGGAGAACTCACGATGCCTCATAGAGTTTGTAAGAATTGTGGTTCTTATGGCCAGAAGGAGATTATCTCTGTAGGTTAATATTCGAGAGAACATAATAATGAAACAGGAAAGCAGGTTTATGCCTGCTTTTTTTGTTGCATTATACTTTTAATTAGACTAAAATATATAAGTTGCATATCTGACTTGAATGAAGCGGGTTACATCGCTTACTTTGTCATAGATGCATTTAGTGATGCTTTTGATTTACATACTATAATTATTATCTGGAGAGAAAAAATGATCAACATTGTTATTGATACTATTGGCGGAGATAATGGTGCTGCTTTCACAGTAAAGGGTGCCGTTGAAGGTACTAAAAAGTATGAAAATGTTAAGATATTTCTGGTTGGACATGAAAATGAAATCAGGGATTATCTTAAGGAATATGAATATGACAGGGAAAGAATAGAAGTTGTTAACGCTACAGAGGAGATAAGCCCTAATGAGTCTCCTGTAAATGCTGTCAGACAGAAGAAGGATTCTTCATTGGTTGTTGGACTAACCCTAGTTAAAGACGGAAAGGCAGATGCATTTATTTCAGCAGGAAGTACAGGAGCTATACTGGCAGGCGGTCAGTTTATAGTTGGAAGGGCTAAGGGAGTTAAGAGAACACCGCTGGCTCATCTGCTTCCAACCTCTGCTGAACCGGCTCTTCTCCTGGACTGTGGTGCCAATGTGGATGTTAAGCCGGAGGTACTTCTTCAGTTTGCTGAAATGGGTTCTATATATATGGAATCCGTATGTGGCATAAAGAATCCAAGAGTTGCTCTTGCTAATATTGGTACAGAAGAAGAAAAGGGAAATGCCCAGATCAAGGCTACATATCCGCTTCTTAAAGAAAGTAATATCATCAATTTTACCGGTTATATAGAATCCAGAGCCATTCCATATGGAAAGGCTGATGTCATTGTAGCGGATGGTTTTGTTGGAAATACTATAATCAAGCTGTATGAAGGTCTTTCCAAGATGCTGCTAAAGGAACTGAAGAGTGCATTTTTATCTTCATTTAAGAGTAAGCTCGGTGCTATGTTGATAAAGAGCAGTATGAAGAATACTCTTAAAAGATTTGATGCCTCTGATCAGGGAGGAGCACCACTTCTTGGACTTAAAGGTCTTGTAGTCAAGATTCATGGTAATTCTAAAGAGGGAGAGGTTATATCCTCTATAAGACAGTGTGTTAATTTCGTGGAAAATGATGTAAATGGAAAGATTATCAAGGGATTTGAAGACTATGAAGAAAAATGATTATACAGAATTTGAAAAGATAATTGGATATCATTTCAAGGATATCTCGCATCTGGATACAGCCTTCAGACATAAATCCTATGCAAATGAGTCGCGTGAAGGGCTTATCTCCTATGAAAGATATGAATTTCTGGGAGATGCAATACTTCAGTTTGTTTCAAGTAAAGAGCTCTTTCTCAAATACCCCGAAAAAACAGAAGGAGAGCTTACGAAGCTGCGTGCAAGTCTGGTCTGCGAATATACCCTGTCGCAGATTACAAAGGAAAATGGCTTTGGAGATTATCTGTATCTCAGTCATGGAGAAGAGCTGACCGGAGGTAAAGACAGACCTTCTATTCTGTGTGATCTTTTTGAGTCTGTTCTGGGAGCGATTTTTCTTGATGGTGGAATGGAAGAGGCGGAAAAGTATATCAACAGATTTCTTCTGAATGATATAGAACATCGTTCAAGATTCTACGATGCCAAGTCTATCCTTCAGGAGTATGCCCAGGCAAGAGGTCAGAAGCTGGAGTATAAGCTTCTGGGAATTACAGGACCGGAGCATAACAGGATCTACAGATCTATAGCGATGATAGATGGTGTAAACTATGAAGAGGGCGTTGGTCCTACAAAGAAAATGGCTGAGCAGGTTGCGGCACATCAGACTATTATTGCTCTTAATCTTGAGGATGAGCTTAAATAGATGGATTAAAAATCAAAGGAAAAATTATGTATTTAAAGAGTATAGAAGTAAATGGTTTTAAATCTTTTGCTAATAAGATAGATTTCAGGTTTGAAAAGGGAATAACCGGTATAGTAGGCCCGAATGGTTCCGGAAAAAGTAATGTAGCCGATGCTGTACGTTGGGTTCTGGGTGAGCAGAGTGCATCAAAGATAAGATCCTCCAAGATGGAGGATGTAATATTTGCCGGAACAGAGCTCAGGAAGCCTCAGGCAGCGGCTTATGTTGCAATTACCTTTGACAATTCTGATCATGCCCTTGCCATAGATTATAACGAGGTTACTGTGGCAAGACGTGTTTACAGATCCGGAGAAAGTGAATATCTGTTAAATGGAAATGTAACAAGACTTAAGGATATTACTTCCCTGTTTTTCGATACAGGTATCGGTAAAGAGGGTTATTCCATTATAGGACAGGGTCAGATAGAAAGAATCCTTTCTGATAAGCCTGATGACAGAAGAGCTCTTTTTGATGAAGCTGCAGGTATAGTTAAATATAAAAAGAACAAACAGCTTACAGAGAAGAGACTGGAAGCAGAGCATGTTAATCTCGACAGGGTAAATGATATCATTTCCGGTCTTGAGGAACGTATAGAGCCTCTTCGTAAGCAGTCGGAGAAGGCAGCAGTATATCTTGAGCTGAAGGCTAGACAGAAGACTCTGGATATCAATTCCTTTCTTCTGGAGGTAGATAAGGTACGTGATAAGCTGGATGAAAATAAGGAGAATCTGGATATCACAGAGGCAGAGATCCAAAGACTGCAGGAAGAATTCGATTATACCAAAACAGAATATGACAGACTTGAAGAAACTCTCGAAGAGCTGAATCAAAAGATGGATAATGCAAAGGATGTCATAAATAAAAAGAATCTGGAAAATGAACATTCAGATGGTGAGATCCGTGTTATAAAGCAGAAGATCAGCTCACAGGATGTTATCAGCGCTGAGATTAACGCCCAGATTGAACGCTTTGAAAAAAGAAAATCTGAACTGGAAAAGGAACTGGATGGTTTTCTGGCTAATAAGAAGGCTATCTCTGAAGAAGAAAGTAAGAGAAAAAAAGCTGCTGATGAGCTGGACAGGGAAAGAATAAACAAGGAACAGGAAGAACAGGGAATAGCCGGTGAGATAGATGCGGCGAAGTCGGATATATTTGAAAGAGTCAGCATAGAAGGAAGCCTCAAGGGAAAGATAGCAAGATATGATACTATGCTTGAAAGTATTAATTTGAGACGTACAGAGCTTAAGTCGAGGCTGCTATCCAATAAAAGTGAAGAGGAGAAGCTTACTTCTGAGAAGAAAATCCTCGATACACAGCATACATCTCTGGAAGAAAGCCTGCGTACCAATAGAGAAAAGCTATCCAAATGTGAAACCGAGCTCCGTCAGGTTTCCGACAGAGGAACAACTGTTAAGAATGAAATACAGAAATACACTCAGACTGTAATAGGTCTTCAGTCCAGATATGAAAGCCTTCGCAATCTTACAGAAAGATATGAAGGCTATGGACAAAGCATCAAGAGTGTAATGGAGCATAGAGGCAGCAATAAAAAGGTAATAGGTGTTGTTGCCGATATTATCTCTGTTGAAAAGGAATATGAAACTGCCATCGAAACAACTCTTGGTTCCAGTATCCAGAATATTGTAACTGAGGACGAGGAAACTGCAAAGCAGATGATAGCTTATCTTAGACAGAATAAGCTGGGTAAAGCTACATTTCTCCCTATAACAAGTGTTACCAGAAGAGGAAATGTAAACCCGGATGTGCTGAGAGAAAAGGGTGTTATCGGTGTTGCATCAAAGCTTGTTAAGGCGGATAAAAAGTATGAAGGCATCGTTGTGAGCCTTCTGGGCAGAAGTATAGTGGTTGAAAATATTGATACAGCCATAAGTCTTGCCAGAAAATATAATCAGACACTCAGACTTGTAACACCAAGCGGAGAGCTTATCAATCCCGGTGGCGCCATGTCCGGTGGTGCTTACAGAAACTCCAGTAATCTGCTGGGAAGAAAACGTGAGCTGGAGGATATTCAGAGCTCTATCGGTGAGACTAATAATCTTCTCCGCAAGGCGAGGGAAGAGGATGCAACTCTTACCATGAGAAGAGAGACCTTAAGAGAGGAAAGGCAGAGTCTTACATCCCAGATTCAAAAGATGGAGATAGATTACAGTTCTGTGTCTGTCAGCCTGAAAAATATAAACGAAAAGCTGGCTGCCATAAGTAAAAGCTTCGCTGACATTAAAAAAGAGAATACGGATATTGATAATCAGGTTGTACAGATTGAGAACAATAAAAAAGAGCTTTTTGATACAGGAAAACAGCATAAGGATGCTATAAATGAGAAGCAGGAGCTTATATCCAGACTTGAAGTCGAGCTAGGTAATAAACGTGATGAGAAGCATGCTGTAGAGGATAAGCTTTCTGACATTAACCTGAAGCTGGCTGAAATCAGACAGGATCTGAGCCACGTTGATAGTGATGTTAACAGAGTAACGTTTGATATATCTGAGTTTGAGAAGGAAAAGGAAAATGCCAGAAGAAGACTTAGCGACAACTCGGAAAATGTTAAGAAGCTGAATCAGGAAATGGAAACTCTGGAGACACAGAAGCTGGATAATGATAAGGCTATCGCTGATGAGCTTGTCAGACTGGAGGGCTATACCAGAGAAAAGGATGAGATAAACAGAACTCATAAGGATTTCTTTGAACGCCGTGAGAAGCTTTCTTCTGAAATAAATGGTCTGGAAAAATCAGCCTATACTCTGAAGCTTCAGATAGAAAAGCTGGAGGAGGAGAAGGATAAGGTTTCCAACTATATGTGGGAAGAGTATGAACTTACCTATAGTTCTGCCGAGCTTCTTAAAACCGAAGACTATGATAATCCGGCTGAGCTAAAGAAGGAAATGAATAC
>OCVV011354522.1_pt1 | contig 41946 bp, 36 predicted proteins | sample 1539721 | NCBI WGS metagenome assembly OCVV01 (sample SAMN02144230, study PRJEB22623) | gut metagenome | biome: sheep rumen | host: Ovis aries | place: New Zealand | reverse complement strand
TTCTCCATCGACGACGCCATCGAGCTGGGCTGGCCCATCGAGGACAGCGAGGAGTACGAGACGATCGCCGGCTTCGTTCTTGAGCTTGCGGACAAGCTGCCGCGCCCCGGCGACGTGTTCCACAAGGACGGCTACATGTTCCGCGTGCAGTCCATGCGCGGCCGCCGCCTGGCCATGCTGCGTGTGACGGCGCCGGAGCCCAAGCAGGAGCCCGCGGACGACGCAAGGGACGCAAAGGACGCGCGCCGCGCCAAGGGCGAGAAGGACGCGACCACGTCCGACTGACGCCCGGCCACAAACGTGGCGCCTTTTGCGCAGCTACACGCAAGACCCGCGTGCCGCGCGCCAGTTTTACTACAATGAGAGTCACGTTCGAGTGAATACAGGCGGAAGGTCAACCCCGATGGCACAGCTCATGGATATCCAGCGCGTAGAGATTGGGCCAGAGAACCTCACGGCGCGCGTGCGCATGGCGGATGGCGCCCCGCTCATGACGAGCGAGGACCTGCAGGGCACCACGCGCGTCTATCGGCTGCTTCCGCACATCATCGAGCACGCCTGCCTGGGCGACGCCGGCGACACGTTCAAGGCTTGCATGGGCAACACCGAGCTCGCGCACCTGCTGGAGCACGTTACCGTGGAGCTCCTTGCCCAGACGGACATCGCGGGCGACATCACGTCTGGTCGCACGTTCCCCATCGAGGGCGACCCGCGCAGCTTTGACGTGGAGATCTCCTGCAAGGACGACGTGCTCACCGTTGCGGCGCTGCTAAGCGCGGTGTGGATTCTGGACTGGGCGTACACGGACGGCGGCGACCCCGTGCCTGACGTGGACGCAACGGTTTACGGCCTCAGGAACCTTGTTGCGTCGCTTGGTGACGAGCCGGGCACCTCTTACAAGGAGAAGGTCAAGGGCGAGATCCTGGCCGATGTCCAGCGCGAGTACCAGGAGGCGCTCGCCATGCGCGAGCAGGAGATTGCCCAGCGCGAGGAGGAGATCGAGGTCGCGCGCTCCGAGGCGGAGGCTGCGGCCCGCGAGCGTGCGGAGGAGCGTGCCCGCGAGCGCGCGAGGCTCGAGGAGGAGCGCCGTCGTGCCGAGGAGGAGGCGCGTGCAGCGCAGGAGGCCGCGCGCCAGGAGGAGGAGCGTGCCCGTCGCGAGCAGGAGGAGGCTGCGGAGGCCGCCCGCCGCGCGGAGGAGGACCGCCTGTTCGAGGAGGTCGCCCGCGAAGCCGAGCGCCGTACCACCGTGCTCATGCCGGATGAGGGCCGCGAGTCTCCGGAGGCCGTGCAGGCCTCGCGCGACCTGCCTGACGCCGCCGTCATCGAGTGGCAGCCGAAGGACGTCGCGCCCGAGCCGCAGGCAGAGCCCGAGGCCGATGCCCCTGCGCCCGCCGCGGGCGAGAAGGACGCAACCGCAACGTCGGAGCCCGCGCCCGAGCCCGAGCCAGAGCCCGAGCCTGAGCCCGAACCCCGCTACGCGGCCCCGTGGGAGGACGAGCCCGAGCGGCCAGCGGCACCTACCAACGCGGAGCCGCTACCCGACGCGGTGGACACTTCGGGGAGCGAGGGGCATATTCCCGGTCCCCAAAGGGTACGATAGAGAAAACCTGCGCAGGCGGCGTCCTACGGTCACCACGTGTGCGGTAGTGCAAGGCTCGTTTGGATAGTGGGATGACTGGCGCGTGCCAGGTTCTGAAGGAGGACGACATGAGCGCAAAGGGCGCATTCGGATTCGTTGCGGGCGGCATTCTTGGTGCGGCAGCTGGCGTGGTGGCGGGCATCCTGCTGGCGCCGCGCTCCGGTGCGGAGAGCAGGGCCATGGCGGCGGACGCCATGAACGACGCCTGGGACACCGCGGTCGACTCCTACGAGCGCGGCTCCCGCGTGGTGAGCGAGAAGATCGGCTCTCGTCCCAGCATGGACGTCACGGCCGACGAGCTCCGCGCGAAGGTCGACCTCGCGCGCGAGCGCATGGAGCAGCTTCGTGATTCGCTGTCCGACGCCGTGACAACCACGTCCTCCCAGGTGCAGGACGTCGTCAACTCCGCGGCAGACAAGGTCGTCTCCGCAAGCGACGCCGCCACTCCCGCGGGAGAGACTCAGGCGGAGGGCGTCCACGTAGAGGTTGTGGACGGCAACACCGAGGAGTAGTCCTTCTCGTCCAAACGTACAGGAGTCGGGCGTGGTGCGCACCCTGCACCACGCCCGTTGCATTAGGGCGCAGCGCCCGCCTGGGGGTAGCGCGCATGGAGGTTGGTTCGATGCTTCGCGTCGCAGACGTCGTCGGTCTCAAGGTTTTCAAGAGCAAGAAGACCCGCAAGGGCGAGGAGAAGTACTCCAAGCTCGGAAAGGTCCACATGGCGGTGTTCTCGCCGGATGGCATGAGCGTCGTGGGCTTCACCGTCAAGCGCCCGGACGTCGTCGGCATGGTCAAGCGTCCGGACTTCTTCATGGCGCGCGACGCGTTTGGCGTGATCGAGAGGGGCCTCCTGCTTACGGACGAGCGCGACGGCGTGGACGATCGCGCTCGCGAGCGCCTTGGGATCGACTGGGACGCGTGCATCATGTGGACGGGCATGGACGCCCGCACGTCGGACGGCAAGGACCTTGGCTACGTCAACAACGCCGTGTTCGACGCGCAGTCGGGCAGGGTGCAAAAGTTCTGCGTGGGCGATGGCAGCGTTGCGCAGTCGCTCGTTGGGTCGCTCGAGATTCCCGCGGACATGGTGCGTGGCTACAGCAAGGGCTACATGATCGTCGACCCCAAGGCAGCCAGCCTCAAGCTCAGCGGCGGTGCTGCCGCCGTCGCGGGCGAGGGCTACGCAAAGGCAAAGGTAGCTGGTAAGAAGACTGCCCAGAAGGCCGGTGCCGCCGCGTCCGTCGCCGTGGACAAGGGCTCGTTCGCGCTCGGGCGTGCACTTGGCAAGGCGAAGCGCGCCATCGACGACGCCCGTGCCGATTCCGTGCAGGAAGAGGCGTCGCAGGAGCAGCTTCCCGCAAGGCGGGCGGCGGACGTGAGCGTCTCTGCCCCCAGCGAGCCCGCGACGCTGCGCATGTCGCAAGGCGAACGCGAGCGGCGCGCGGATTCCGTCAAGACGTATGCGCCGGCGGGCGAGAAGAACGCGACCCCCGCTGCCGACACGACCCCTGCCGCGCAGGCGGCCACAAAGCCGCGGCCCGCAAAGCAGGCTTACGCAGGCAAGCCCGCGGCAAAGAAGGCGCCCGTGAAGACTGCTGCCAAGAAGAAGTCCACCTCCGATGCCGCGGCACGTGCCGTCGGCAAGGAGCTGGGCAAGATGGGCAGCATGTTCGGCTCGTTCATGGATGAGTACAAGAAGGCCAGCAAGTAGCAGACGGCAAGAGCCTGTAACAAGCGACGGGCGAGTGCGCAGACGCACCCGCCCGTATTGTTGCTCCTACGCCTGCAGAAGGCCTCCTACTGGCCTCTGCCTTTGCCGAAGAACGCTGTTGGGTCGCCTGCTAGAACCCCAGTGCCTGCAGCACGAACATGACGATGGTGAACACGGTCACCGCCACGATCGTGAGCCAGGTCAGGACGTTCCACGCGCGCCCGTTTGCGTGTCCGCGCATCACGTGGCGGTCGCTTGCGATAAACACCATGCATGCCAGCAGGATGGGCAGCATCACGCCGTTGATGACCTGCGAAACCATCATGATGCCAAACAGGCTCACGTTGGGAATCATGATGATGACGGCGGAGAGTATGGTGATGGCCGTGATGATGCCGCGGTAGACCGGCGCCTCGCGCCACGTGCGGTCCGCGCCGCGCTCCCAGCCAAACGCCTCGCACACTGCGCTCGCGGTGATGCCCGGCAGCACGCATGCCGCGAGGAACGAGGCCCCTACCAGGCCAATCGCAAACAGGAGAGACGAGTACTGCCCCGCGAGCGGCACAAGCGCCTTCGCGGCGTCCGCGGCGGTATCGATCTTGATTCCCGCGGGAAACAGGACCGTTCCCGTGGTGAGGATGATGAACCACGTAACGATCTCTGCCGCGACCGCGCCCGAGATGTTGTCCACGCGCTGGCCGGGGATGTCGCTCGCGTCCAGGTTCTTCTCCACCACGTTGCTCGAGACCATGAAGATCATGTACGGCGAGATCGTGGTGCCGATGTTCGCCACCAGAAGCGACACGTAATGCGGGTTGCTCGAGAAGCTGGGCACCACGGTGTCGTGCAGCGCGGCGAGCCAGTCCGGCTTCGCCAGGAAGCCAGCCGCAATGTAGGTCAGAAAGACGCAGCTCAGCGCAAGGAGCACCTTTTCTATCCTACGGTACGAGCCGCTCATGGCGAGCGTCCACGTCACGATGGCGCTTACGGGCACGCTCACCTGCAGGGGAACGCCAAACAGCTGCATGCCAGAGGCGATGCCCGCAAACTCGGAAAGCGTGACGGCAAAGTTCGACACAATAAGCGAGAGCATCGCCACGGCGCTCACGCGCACGCCAAAGCGCTCGCGAATGAGCGACGCGAAGCCCTTTCCCGTGGCGCAGCCCATGCGGGCCGCGGTCTCCTGCACCACAATTAGCAGCAGACACATGATGGGAACGGTCCAGATCATGCCAAGCCCGTAGGTTGCGCCCGTGGTGGAGTACGTCGCGATGCCGCCGGCATCGTTTCCCGCAAACGCGGTCAGGAGCCCCGGCCCCATGGACGCGAGTATGGCTGCCAGCTGCGCCTTCCTGCGCGCGTCCGTCTTGCCCGCCATGCTATGCGCCCCAGACGCCCAAAAGGATGCAGCAGACAACCGCAAACACCACAAGCGCAATCGTCATGGCGACCAGGGAAAGCGTCATGCCCGAGGTCTCCAGGTTCTTCTCGTCGCGTTTCCTCAACACCGCGAGATAGACGGGAATGCTGATGAAAGATATCAGGATGCTCACGACGGCGGCACTCACGCCCTTGGACGTCGCGGCGAGCGCCCCCACGGCGTTGCCAAGCACGCTCGTGACGAGCGCCATTCCCACAAGGCCCACCAGCGCGGAGAACACGATGCCCAGCCCCAGCCCCTTCAGCACGAAGCCCAGGGTGGACGGCGCGTCCTCGTCGTCGGGGTCGTATTCCAAGAACGAGCTCGTCGCGTAGCTGGCCGCGTCGCTCGCGGCGATCACGGCCACGGGCAGCGACGTCGTCAGCAACAGCGCGTTCGCGGCGCCCAAGGTGGGCGAGAAGAACGCGGCCAGCGCGGCTGCGCCCAGCATCCAGAAGAAGAACCACGCCTCGTTGCGCATGAGCCAAACCAGGCCCTCGAGGCTGCGGTGGTCGTCGGAGTCGCTCGTGGTGGCGCCGGCGATGCGCAGGTCCTCCGCGTGCTCGTCCTCCAGCACGTCGAGCGCGTCGTCTACGGTCACGATGCCCAGCAGGCGCTTGTTGTCGTCCACGACGGGTAGCGCCACCAGGTTGTACTTTGCTATGTCCTCCGCCACGTCCTCCTGGTCCTCGTCCGGACTCGCGGTGATGAGGTCGTCGTCGATCGCGATGGCGGAAAGCCGGTCCGTGGGGTTCGCGATCGCGAGCGCCTTCAGCGTTACGACGCCGGAAAGGCGGCCCTCGTCATCCGTCAGGTAGATGTAATAGACGGTCTCGAAGTCGTCCTCCAGGTTGCGGAGCTTCTCGACGGCGTCCGCCGCGGTCGCGTCCTCCGGAAGCGACACCACCTCGGACGTCATGATGCGCCCCGCGGTGTCCTCGCGGTATCCCAGCAGCTGGCGAATGGCCTTCTGCTCCTTCACGCCCATCAGGCGCAGCAGCTTCTCGGCCTTGTCGTAGTCCAGCTCGCTCACAAGCTCGGCCGCGTCGTCCGGGTCCATCTCGGACAGCATGCGCGACGCGTCGGTCTCCTCCATGTCGCCCATGATCTCGGCGGCCATGGCATCGTCGTCGAACTCGGCCATCGTCTCGCTGGCCTGCTCGTCGTCCAGCTGCGCAAACACCTGGCCGCGCAGGCGCGGGTCAAGTCGCTCCAGGATGTCCGCGATGTCCGCGGGGTGCATGTCGTCCAGCGTCTTGTGCGAGACGGACAGCTTCACGTTGGAAAGGTCCCTGTCCAGCAGGTCCATGTAGTTCCACGCGATGATCTTCTCGGGGATGGGCTTTCCCAGCGCACGCGATATCTTCAGCACCACGCGCTCGAAGCCGGGGGACAGCGAGCGCAGCAGCCCGCGGATGCCCACCTCCGCGCCCAGAAGGCGCAGCTGAGAAGAGCTCGTGTCGCTCAGCTTCAAGTCGTTCACGCGCACGACGCGCAGGCCACGCGTATCGACGATCTGCTTGTTCAGGAGGTCCCGCGCCACGAGGACCTCGTTCGGCTGCAGGTACGAGAACCTAATGTCGGTCGCGACCACCCTCAGCTGAACCTTGTCGTCGTCGAACGAGTCCACGTACTTGCGCCAGCTGATCATGAGCGGCGTCTTGCCAGGACCCTCCACGGCAAGTGCCGTCACGCGCGGAAACACCTCGCCCGTGGCGATGCCAAGGTCGTTGACCTTGCCGATCTTCTCGCCGTCGAGGTCGTAAACGGGATTTCCCAGCATCTGGGACAGATAGATCATGCGTGCTCCTTAGTTGGTATGCAACGCGCCGGAAGCGCGGCGCGGCGACTCCAGAACCACCCTCCGGCGCCACCAACTGGGCACGCCCGAGGGTCATCGACTGTGAGGTCGAGGTTTCATCAAAGACCCTTCTCGTAGACTGCAGATGCGCCCGCCCGAGGGCGAGCCATGAAAACCGTACGTATTGTACACGCGAACGGGCAGGTTTCTGCAACGGTAGCGCAAGCAGAATGCAAGGTGCACAAAACCGCGTGCGAAAAAGGGGAGAAGAACGGCCACGACGGCTCGCTCTTCTCCCCTTTGGGAAAGCTTGCTGCGCCTGCGACGCTAGAACTTGAACTGCGGCGCCTGGCGAACGGAGACGTCCGTCACCTCGAAGCCCTGGCGCGTCTTGAACTTTGCGCCGGCCACGATGTTGCCGGGGAAGGTCTCGATCGCGTTGTTGTATTCCAGCACGCAGTCGTTGAAGCTCTGACGCGCATAGACAATCTTGTTCTCCGTCTCGGAGAGCTCTGCCTGCAGCTGCTGGAAGTTGGTGTTTGCCTTGAGGTCGGGGTACGCCTCGGCCACGGCAAACAGCGACTTCAGGGTGCCGCTCAGGATGTTGGAGGCCTCCATCTTGCCCTCGGGCGTGGTTGCGTTCATGACGGCGGAGCGTGCCTGCGTCACGGCCTCGAGCGTCTTGGACTCGTGCGAGGCATAGCCCTTCACGGTCTCCACCAGGTTGGGGATGAGGTCGTTCCTGCGCTGCAGCTGGGCATCGATGGTCTGCCAGGCGTTGTCGCAGCGGTTGTCCTTCTGGACGATCCCGTTGTAAAGCGAGATGAACCAGAGCGCAAGCACGACCACGATCGCGATGATGACAATGGCAAGCGGCATAAGGTGTCCTTCCTGTGGGAGGTTGGTCTGTAGGCAGAGTATACCCAGAGTGGTCGCGTTGGTCTTGCGAGCGGGAAATCGTCTTCGGCAAGGGGGCGCGCATGGCGCGCAGAAGCATGGCCAGGCGCTACGCCAAGCGTGCGCCCTTGGCCTTTGCAAGGCCTCTGAGCTTGGGATCTTCCCTCTCCATAAACACGGCGTCAAAATCTGAGGGGCTTGCGTAGCGGTGGGTGCCCCGCACGCCAAACTTGCTGCTGTCTGCCAGGAGGAAGCGATGCGCGGAGTTGCGCATGACCGTCTGCTTCACCAGGCGGTCGTCCATGTCAAAGGTGCTCACGGAGCCTTGTGCGAGGTCTATCCCAAGCGCGCCAAAGAACGCCTTGTCAAAGCTGATGGGCTCGAGCATCGCGAGGGTTGCCGCGCCCAGAAACCCGTTGAACTCGCGGTTGACGTTGCCGCCGGTGCCTATGACCGTGAGCCCCTCGTTTGCGCAGAGCGCCTGAAGCGCGTCGATTCCGTTTGAGACCACGACGCAGTGCCTGTGGCTCTGTGCCAGTAGGCGGGCGAGCGCGAGCGTCGTGGTGGAGATGTCGATGAAGATGGTCTCGCCGTCGACGATCTGCTCGTACGCCTTGAGCGCGATGGCGCGCTTCTGCTCGAGCCGCACGCTCAGACGACCTCGCAGGTCGTGCTCCGGGGCGGTTGCGATGCTGGTGGCGCCGCCGTACACGCGCCGCAGCATTCCCTCCCCGTCAAGCCGACGCAGGTCCTTGCGGATGCAGTCCGGTGTGACGTGGAAGTTTTCCGCAAGCTCCGACACCGTGACGCGCCCGTGCTGCGAAACGAGTGCGACGATGGCGTCCTGTCTTTCTCGCGTGAACATGGCACCTCGATAAAAAACAATAGAAAACGATAAACATGTGCAGATAAAAGATAGCAGAAATAAAGGAACGAGTGAGAAAAACGCAGGTAAAGCTATACGAAAATCAACCCTGAAAGCTAACACGCAGCAATTGCAAGCAATATAGAATGAGGCTGTAAACGTGGTCAGACCGTAAGACGAACGAAAGAGAGGGCCCCATGGACGACTTCGAGCTCTACCTTGACACCGCTGACATCGATGCGATCAAGGAGCTGGACCAGATCCTGAACGTGCAGGGCGTGACGACGAACCCAAGCATCCTTGCGAAGACCGGCGAGGACCCACTGGTTGCCGTCCAGAAGATAATCGACTACTTCACCCCGGAGCAGAAGATCTTCATGCAGGTGGTTTCCACGGACCTGCAGGGCATCCTGGACGAGGCGCACTTCATCGCGTCGCTCAGGCCTAAGAACATGTGCCCGAAGATTCCCGTGAGCCACAACGGCCTCAAGGCCATCAAGCAGCTGGAGTCTGAGGGCATCCAGTGCCTGGCGACCTCGATTTACAGCGCGGACGCCGGGTTCATGGCGGCGCACAACGGCGCGGAGTACCTTGCGCCCTACGTCAACCGTATGTGCAACTACGGCGGCGGCATGCAAGACGTCTGCGACCTGGTGGACATGCTCGCGATGCAGAACTCCAAGACCAAGGTGCTTGGCGCCTCGTTCAAGAACACGGACCAGGTGCACGCGCTGATCGCGGCAGGCATGCAGGCAGTGACGCTGCCGGTGGACGTGGCGTACAACATGATTGGCCACCCCGGCGTGAAGATCGCGGTGGATGAGTTCACTGCCAACTGGCAGAAGGCTTACGGCCGCACGACGCTTCGCGCGTAAGGGCCGCCGGGCGCCGCGTCGGCGCGCACATATATAAGAGCGTCGCCAACGGGGGTCTGCCGAGCGCGGACCCCCGTTCTTCTCGCCGCGGACGCTACAGGGGGAGCGCGCGGTACGTGGGTATGCCCATGCGGCGGAGCGAGTCGAGCACGGCAGGGTCTTTGGAGTCCGTGACGACGGCGGAGAAGTCTTTGAGCGAGGCGAAGCGGAACAGGCCCTTGACCTGGAACTTTCTTGCGTCCGCAAGGAGGAACTTGTAGGACGCGTTATGGATGACGCGCTCCTTTACGGAGCCGCTGTCGATGTTGTTGCAGGTGACTGCCGCGAGGTCCAGGTTGACGCCGCTGGCTCCGATGAATGCCTTCGAGAAGAGCAGCGGCTCGAGCATGCTGATGGTGGTGTCGCCGACGAAGCCGTTGAGCTGAACGTTGAGGTAGCCGCCCGTGCCGAGGGCCGTGACGTGCTTCAGGTTCGAGAGCTTCTGTAGCACCTCGATCATGTTGGTGGTGACGATGACCTGCTTGTCGCCGCGGGCGATGAGGTCGGCGAGGAAGGTGTTCGTGCGCGAGATGTCGAGGAAGATGGAGTCGCCGTCGTGAATCTCGAGGTAGGCCCTCTTTGCGACGGCCAGCCTGCCGGCATCCTCCGCGCTTAGCGGGACAGAGGGCATCTGGGGCACGGCGCTTTGCGTGGCGCTGCGAGCGGGCTGCGGGGAAGGGGGCTCGTCCTTCTCGCCAATGCGCGTGGCGCCGCCGTACACGCGGTTGCACTTGCCTTCCTTCGCAAGTGCCTGCAGGTCCTTGCGGATGCTGTCCATCCCAACGCCAAAGCGAGACGCGAGGTCATCGACCTCGACCCGACCATACTGGTCGAGAAGGTCAAGAATCTTTGCGCGACGCTCGCCTCGGAACAAGGGACACCTGCCTCTCTGGAAGCCCTATGAATGGTAACGTGCCGCCCGCCAGAGACACAAAGACGACACTTACAGCTTAAAGCTGGAACAAAATTGGAACAAGCAGAAGAAACTGGAAAAACTTAGTTGCAAATCTGGAAAAACCTGGAATAGAATATGGACGTTCTAAGAAACGTGCAGGATGAAATGAAATTGGCTTACAAAGAATTATGATGCCTTCAAATTTCGTCCACACGGAAACGAAGGAGTTCACATGGCGCTCACTATGTCGGACATGCTCAAGCGCGAGAACGTTCAGATCGTCGACTCTTGCAAGGACTGGGAGGATTCCGTCCACGTGGCGGTACAGCCGCTCGTCGACGGTGGCTATGTGAAGCCCGAGTACATCGACGGGATCATCCAGAACGCCAAGGAGCTTGGCCCCTACTTCGTCCTGGTTCCCGACCTGGCGCTGCTGCACGCGCGTCCCGAGCAGGGCGCGATCAAGAAGCAGCTTGCCGTTACCGTCGTCCGCAAGGGCGTCGAGTTCAAGAAGGGCGAGCCGTGCCGCGTGCTCGTCACCCTGGCCGCGGAGGACTCTGACTCGCACATCGACGTCATGAGGATTCTGGCCAGCATGTTCGCGGACCCAGCGAACATCGAGAAGGTCGCAACCGCCGAGACGGCGGACGACGTCTATAGCCTGTTCGTCAATTTCCCTGCTGCATAACGAGGACGGCTGGGAGTTGGTGTAGGGACTGTAAGTAAGTACGAGTTAAAAAGGGGGAATCATGGCAGTACTTGGTTTTATTGTCAACATTCTGTCTACGCCGGCAATCCTTGTCGGCCTGCTCGCCCTTCTCGGCCTTGTCCTTCAGGGCAAGCCGGCGGAGGACGTGCTCAAGGGTACCATCAAGACCATCGTGGGCTTCCTGGTTCTTGGCGCAGGCTCTTCGTTCCTGCAGTCGGATTCGCTGCTGGCCTTCGGTCAGGTCTTCAACTACGCCTTCAACATGCAGGGCGTCGTTCCCAACAACGAGGCGGTCGTCGCCGACGCGTTGAAGAACTTTGGTTCCGACTCCGCCATTGTCATGGCCTGCGGCATGGTTCTCAACATCGTCCTCGCGCGCTTCTCCCGTATGCCGTACATCTTCCTGACCGGCCACCACACCCTGTACATGGCCTGCATGCTCACCGTCATCCTCGGTGGCGCCGGCGGTCTGACCGGTCCCGCGCTGTGGATCGCGGCTGGCAGCATCCTTGGCCTCATCATGGTGCTGTCCCCGGCCTACTGCCAGGTTACCTATCGTAAGGTGACCGGTGGCGACGCTATCGCGCTCGGCCACTTTGGTGGCATCGGCTACTGGTTCGCTGGCGTGATCGGCAAGCTCTTCGCGAAGGACCCCAACCGCAAGAGCACCGAGGAGATCAACTTCTCTAAGCGTCTCATATTCCTGCGTGACACCACCGTCTCCATCGGCATCACCATGTTCTTCCTGTTCCTCATCGTGACTGGCGTTGCCGTTGCCCGTGGTATCCTCAACGTCGACCCCACGAACGAGGCCTACTCCCACCTTGGCGTCCTCCTGAACTACAACCAGGAGACCACGACGAACTGGATTGTCTGGTGCATCACTGCTGGCCTGTCCTTCTCTGGTGGCGTCTACATCATCCTGTCCGGCGTCCGTCTGATCATCGGCGAGATCGTCCCCGCCTTCAAGGGCATCGCTGACAAGCTCGTCCCTGGCGCGAAGCCCGCCCTGGACTGCCCCGTCGCCTTCACCTACGCACCCAACGCCGTTATCATCGGCTTCCTGTCCTCGTTCGTCGGCGGCATCGTTGGCCTGCTCATCCTCGTGGGCGTCAACGCCGCGATTCCCGTTGCCCTCATCCTCCCCGGCGTCGTTCCTCACTTCTTCTGCGGTGCTACCGCAGGCGTCTTCGGCAACGCCGAGGGTGGCCTGAAGGGCTGCATTGCCGGCGCGTTCGCACACGGCCTGCTCATCACCTTCCTTCCCGCAGTCTGCATGCCCGTCTTCACGAACCTCGGCTACACCGGAACCACCTTCTCCGACGCCGACTTCTCCTGGCTCGGTATCGTGTTCGGCAACCTCGTACACTTCGCCGGTGGCGCCGTCCTGGTCATCATCTGCGTCGTGCTCTACCTGCTGCCGATCATCTACAACTTCGTGGCTCCCAAGAAGGAGGCCAAGGAGGCGTAGCCTGCCGGTGGGTTCGGTAAAGCGTCTCTAGCTCTTGCGAGCTTTCAGGGCCGGGGACCTCAGGTCTCCGGCCTCTTTTTCGCGCTTTGCGGTGGCTCGATGGCGTCAGTTGACAGCTGTTCGTCATCGTGGCCGCAACGGGTAAGATAGGTTTCAAATCCATTTCGTTGCCACAGGGGCGGCGAAGGTTTCCAAAAAGGAGAATGCAAGATGGCTATCCACAAGATTCTGTGCTGCTGCGGATCTGGTCTGGGCTCCAGCCTCATTGTCCACATGAACACCGAGGAGGTCGTCAAGAAGCTCGGCCACCCCGAGATCGAGGTCGACCACTCCACGATCTCTGACATTCACGAGGGCGCTGCGGACCTGTTCGTCGTGGGCGGCGACCTCGCAGACTTCGTCAACAACATCCCCGACGACAAGAAGATCATCCTCAAGAACATCCTCGACAAGAACGAGCTCGAGGAGAAGCTTAAGGCCCACCTCGGATAGCGACGCTTTCAAGGCCAGGCACCCAAGGCGCCTGGCCGTTTTATGAGAAGAGCATAAGGAGTGAAAGTGGAAGAAAAGCAGTACAACGACATCAAGCTGCTGGCGGCCAAGGTGCGCCGCGACGTAGTCGCGATGCTCCAGCACCGCGGCTACGGCCACGTCGGTGGGTCCCTCTCGCTGGTCGAGGCCTACGCGGTCCTCTATGGCAAACAGATGAAGTATGATCCCAAGAACCCGAAGTGGGAGGAGCGCGACCGCATCGTCCTGTCCAAGGGCCATGCCGGTCCCGTGGCATACTCCACCCTCGCCGAGGTCGGCTTCTTCCCGACCGAGTGGCTGTACACCCTGAACGACGGCGGCACGAGGCTTCCGTCCCACACCGACCGCCTGAAGACCCCGGGCATCGACGCCACCACGGGTTCGCTCGGCCAGGGTACCTCCGAGGCCGTGGGCATCGCCCTTGCGCTCGACAAGAAGGGCTCTGACGCCTACACGTACCTGTTCGTGGGCGACGGCGAGCTCAACGAGGGCCAGTGCTGGGAGTCCTTCCAGTTTGCCGCGGCGAACAAACTGCACAACCTCATCGTGTTCATTGACGACAACAAGCGCCAGCTCGACGGCTGGACGAAGGACGTCATGAACCCGTTCGACATCGCCGAGAAGATGCGCGCATTCGGCTTCAACACTCAGAGGGTTGATGGCCAGGACATCGTCGCCGTGGACGCCGCCATCACCGAGGCGAAGCAGAACAAGAAGTCCGCCAACTGCATCGTCCTCGACACCGTGAAGGGCGCGGGCATCCCCTACTTCGAGGAGACCGAGTCCAACCACTCCATGAAGTGGAACAACGACGAGATTAACGCCGCGACCGACGAGGCGATCAAGAAGCTCAACGAGGAGATCGAAGGGGGTGAGGCGTAATGTTCAAGCTCGCAGAGGACTTCGGTGCCGCAGGCACCCCGTATCGCGACGCCTTCAACAACACCCTCATCGATGTCATCAAGAATGACGACAGGGTGTACATGCTCGAGGCTGATCTTGGCGGCGCCTCAGGCACGCTCAAGATCCAGAAGGAGTGCCCTGGACACTTCGTCGAGATGGGCATCTCCGAGCAGGACATGATGGGCACCGCGGCGGGCATGAGCTCCGAGGGCCTGATTCCCTTCGTGCACACCTTTGGTCCGTTCGCGACGCGCCGCGCCTTCGACCAGGTCTACCTGTCCGGCGGCTACGCGCACAACACCATCAACATCTGGGGCTCCGATCCTGGATTCACGGTGGGCGCAAACGGTGGCACTCACACCACCTGGGAGGACATGGCGCTCATGCGCACCATCCCCGGGTCCGTCGTGTGCGATGCCGCTGACCCCGTCCAGATGGCCTGGATCGTCCGCGAGTTCGCTAAGACCCCCGGCATCAACTACGTGCGCGCCGGCCGCAAGGCGTCGTTCAAGGTGTATGCGGAGGGCTCGACCTTCGAGCTTGGCAAGGGCAACGTCATCAAGCAGGGTTCCGACGTACTCGTCGTCTCGCAGGGCCAGTTGCTGAAAGACGCTATGGAGGCCGCGAAGTCCCTGGACGAGCAGGGTATCTCCACCGAGGTCATCGACATGTTCTGCGTGAAGCCGCTCGATGTCGACCTGCTTCTGAGCGAGGCTGCCGGCAAGAAGGCCGTCGTCACGTTCGAGAACCACGGCGTCATTGGCGGCCTGGGCGACGCATGTGCGTCCGCGCTCATGGAGGCCGGCGTATCCGTGCCGTTCAAGCGCCACGGCGTCGTCGAGAGCTTCGGCCAGGTGGGCACCATGGACTGGCTGCAGAAGGAGTTCAAGCTGACCGCGGCCGACCTTGAACAGACCGTGAAGGCTCTTCTCGCCTAGGCGGCTTTTCCCCTGTGCCCGCATGGTACAAGGCATATGCAAGAGAAAATGGGGCGTCGTCCGCGGTGGACGGCGCCCCTTTGCAAAAGCCCGGCTATGCCGGGCGGTGTGGCAATGGCGGAGGGAGAGGGATTCGAACCCTCGGTACGGGAACCCGCACGGCGGTTTTCAAGACCGCTGCATTCAACCACTCTGCCATCCCTCCGTGGTCAAGTGGATATATCCTAACGCATAAGGTTCGAAAACGTAAGCGAGGATGCGGTGGTGGACGAGAAGGACGTGGCGCCCGCGGCAGAGGCCGGTGCTCTGGACGAGGCCTTCATGCGGTTGGCGCTTGACGAGGCCCGCGCGGCGGCCGCGGAGGACGAGGTGCCCATAGGCGCCGTCGTCGTGTGCGACGGGCGCGTGGTGGCGCGCGCCCACAACCGCCGCGAGCTGGACGAGGACCCCTCCGCGCACGCGGAGTTCAAGGCGATGGTGGACGCGTCGCGCGCGCTGGGGCGCTGGCGCCTGACGGGTTGCACCGTGTACGTGACGCTGGAGCCGTGCCTCATGTGCGCCGGGCTCATGGTGAACGCGCGCGTGGACCGCTGCGTGTACGGCGCGCCGGACCCAAAGGGAGGCGCGCTGGGGACGCTGTACGACGTGAGCCACGATCCGCGGCTGAACCACGAGTTCCAGGTGACGTCCGGCGTGCTGCGGGGGGAGTGCGCATTGGTGCTGCGCGAGTTCTTCCGAGCGAAGCGCGCGGCAAGAAAGGCGGCCGCACGTTTGGCGGGTGCCGGCACCGCGGGCCGCGATTCGTCCGCTGGCGAACAATAGGCACGTTCTGCGGCACCAGAGGTTTCGTTCTTCTCGGATATCAGCTATCTTTCTTTTAGCTTTGCGTGCGCGACGAAGGGGAATGGATGAAAGAGTGGTTTAATGCGCAGGATGTGCGTGCGGCGCGTGAGAGGATCAGCCCGTGGGCACGCGTGACGCCACTTGAGCAGTCCATCTACCTTGACTACGCGGACCGCAACTACCAGTTCAAGCTCGAGAGCCAACAGCTGGGCAAGAGCTTCAAGATTCGCGGGGCGCTGAACACCATTTCGCAGCTGTCCGACTACGAGAAGCGTCATGGCGTGGGCACGGTCTCGACCGGAAACCACGGTGTGGCGGTGGCCATCGCGGCCCATGTGCTGGGCATCCCGGATTGCTCCGTCGTGGTGCCGCTGGGCACGCCGCACGCGAAGACGGACCGCATCCGCTTCTATGGCGCGCGCTCGATGATGCTGGGCGCGGACTACGACGATGCCCTAACGCTGGGCATCAACTACATCGACCGTGCAGAGATGTTCTATGTGGACCCGTTTGAGCACGACACGCGCGTGTACGCGGGCCAGGGGACCATCGGCCTCGAGATCATGGAGCAGAACCCGAACGTCGACACGATCGTGGTGCCCATTGGCGGCGGCGGGCTGTGCACGGGAATCGCCGTGGCCGCAAAGTCCGTCAAGCCCAGCGTGCGCATCGTGGGCGTGCAGACGGCCGCATGCCCCGCGATGGTTGACTCCATCCGCGACAACGTGTGCTACAGCCGCTTCCCGACGGAGGGCGACACGGTGTGCGAGGCCATCGTGGGCGGCGTAGGCGAGATAGCCTTCGACATGCTGCCGAGCCTGATAGACGATATCGTGGTGGTGAGCGAGAAGAGCATCCGCTCCGCGTTCAAGTTCATGATCGAGCGCGAGCAGCTTTCCGTCGAGGCGGGGAGCGCCATGGTGGTGGCCGCGGTGCGCGAGTTCCCGGAGCGCGTGGGCGGCAAGAACGTGGCGCTGGTGATCAGCGGCGGCAACCTGGACATCAACATTCTTACGAGCGTGCTCGCGGGGGACTTTGAGGAGTAGCGCCGGTGCGCGGGCGTGGCGCGCTGGCACGTGGACGCCTGACGAGCCGCCTACACGATCTGGAAGATGAAGAAGTCGAGGTAGTGAGTCTGCGGCACGCCCCACAGGATGGGGTGGTCTGGCGCCTGCTGACGCTCCTCAACCTGCTTGAGCTGCACGTTTGCCTGGTGGGCGGCCTCGGCGATCGCCTTGGCCAAAAGGTCGCGCGTCATGAAGTGGCTGCAGCTGCACGTGGCAAGATAGCCGCCGCGCGGAAGCAGGCGCATGGCCTCGTAGTTTATCTCGCGGTAGCCGTGGGCGGCGTTGCGCACGGTGGAGCGGCTCTTGGTGAAGGCGGGCGGATCGAGCACGATGAGGTCGAACGGACCGCCCTCCTGGCGCAGCGCCTGCCTGTCCTGACGCAGGCGCGGCAGGTAATCGAGCACGTTTGCGCAGGTGAACGCCATGCGCTCGCTGCCGTCGGGAGCAAGCTCCAGGTTGTTTGCCCGGGCGTTTAGGCGCGCGAGGTCGATGGCGGTCTGGCTCACGTCCACGCAGCGCACAAACTGAGCGCCTCCGGCTGCGGCGTTCAGGCCAAACGGCCCCACGTGGCAGAAGCAATCGAGCACGCGCCTGCCGGCCGCGATGTTGCGCACGGCACGACGGTTGTACTTCTGATCAAGGAAGAACCCGGTCTTCTGGCTGTTCTCGATGTCCAGGTCGAAGAGTATGCCGTTCTCGCGCGCGAGCACGCGGGCGCTGTCCGGCACGGGAAGTGCCGGCACGTCCAGTCCATCTTCCACGGCGCCGGGTGCCGCAAAGTCGTAGAAGCCCTTGTGGAGCGGCAGGCCCTCCTTTGCGCGGGCGGGGGAGTCGTTCCTCTCGTATATGCCACGGATGGCGACGCCGTCCGCCTGGAGCACCTGTAAAAGCAGCGGGTAGATGGTGGGGCGCAACAGCTGCATGCCCACGGTGCCCACCTGCGACACCAGCACGTCCTCGTAGCGGTCCACGATGAGCCCGGGGAACCCGTCAGCCTCGCTAAAGATCACGCGGCAGCAGTTGGTGTCCGGCTCGCACCCGGGCAGCGCGAGCGAGCCCATCGCGACCTTGCGGTGCTCCCACGCCCACTCGATCTTGCGGCGCCAGAACGACGCGTCGAAGCGATCGTTCGCGTTTCTGCTCACGACGCGCACGCGGATCTTGCTCTGTTGCGAGAGGAGCCCGGTTCCCTGGTAGGTGCCGTTCTCCTCCACCACGTCCACCACGTCCCCGTTTGCCGGCGCACGCCCGTCCGAGGGCGCGGGCTCGACGCGCAGCACTTCTCCCTCAAACACCCAGGGGTGGCCACCCTTGAGCGAGCGGGCCGCCTTGGCCGTGACGACTACCTGGGGATACGGGCGAAGCTGCCTCATGCGATGGGCCTTCCTGTGGTTGGTGAGCTGCGGGATGCGCCGCGGCACGGTCGTGTGCCGCGGCCTAGTTGTGGGACGCGGCCTAGTAGTGACGGCCGTAGCGGCCGCCCTGGATGCCGCGCCCGCGTGCGCGCGAGCCGTTGAACAGGCTGCGCGTGGGCTTGGACGTGCTGCGTCCGGGGTTGGGCACGATGCGCGCGGAATCGTACGCGAAGCCGTCGAGGTCCCACACGGGCACGAGCTTCCTCGTGAAGTACTCGATCTCGCGCAGGGGGCTGATCTCGTCCGGCGCGACGAAGGTGAACGCGAGGCCCTCGTGCCCGGCGCGGCCCGTGCGGCCGATGCGGTGCACGTAGTCCTCCGGGTCCATGGGTACGTCGAAGTTCACGACGGCGTCTATCCCGGATATGTCGATGCCGCGGCTCATGACGTCGGTGGCCACGAGCACCTGCACCTCCGCGGAGCGGAAGCGCCTGAGCGCCCGCTCGCGCTCGCTCTGGTTGCGCCCGGAGTGCATGAGGTCGCACTTGAAGCCGCCGCGGCGGAGCATCTGCGCCACCTCGTCCACGCGGGTCTTCGTTCGACAGAACACAAGCACGCGCTCCGGCGTGTAGCGCTTGAGCAACGCCTCGAGCAGCTGCAGCTTCTGACCCTGCGTGACGGGGCAGAGGTGCTCCTCCACCGTGTCGGCCGTCTGTCCCACGCGCGCGATCTCGACCGTGGCCGGGTCCTTGAGCATGGTGTCCACGGTGCCCTTGATCGAGGGCGGAATCGTGGCCGAGAAGAGCAGGGTCTGCCGCTCGCGGGGCAGTGCGGCGACGATGCGCCTGACGCTGGGCCAGAAGCCCATGTCGAGCATGCGGTCCGCCTCGTCCAGCACGAAGACCTTCACGTCGGCAAGGCTCAGGTGGCCGTGCTCCATGAGGTCGAGCAGGCGCCCGGGCGTGGCCACGAGCAGGTCGCAGCCGGCCTCGAGCCTGCGGATCTGGCGGTCGAGCTTCGCGCCGCCCATCACGACGACGGCCGTCTGGCCCGTCTGCTCGCAGACGACGGAGACGACATCCTCAATCTGCTGTGCGAGCTCGCGCGTGGGGGTAACCACCAGCGCGAACGGCCCAAACGGGTGAGCGTTGGGGTTTGGCGCGAGGCTTGCGTCGCCCTTGCTGCCGCGCTTGCGCGAGCGGCGGCGCTTTTTGCCGTCGGCCTTGCCGCGGCCCGCCTCTGACTTGGGGGCCTTGGCTGTCTTGCGGCTGGCGGACGACTTCCCGCCGCGCCTTGCGCCTGACTTTGGCTTGTCGGCGTCGGCTGCGTTCGAGCCCTCCGCATCACGCGTGCCGTCCTGCGAGTCTGCCTCGGGCTTGGCCGCCTTGTGGTGGCGACGACGCGGCCGGCGGGTGGGGCGGATGTTGCCGTCCGCGTCCACCTTGGCAGAAACGGAGGCGCTGCCGTCCGGCGCGTCGTCCGCAAGCACGTCGGGGCCGTCGTAGGCGTCGCCGGCGTCCGGCGCACTCTCGTCCGTCACGCCTGCGTTTGGCGCGCTGGCCAAGATCGCCTGTGCGTCGACCTGCGGCTCGACAACGTCGGCCGCGTTGGCAAGGCGCTCCTGCTCCTCGCGCGCCGCACGCGAGTACGGCTCGATAAGCTGCAGAATCGGCAGCGCGAACGCCGCCGTCTTGCCCGTGCCCGTCTGCGCGGACGCGATGACGTCTCGGCCGGCAAGAACCAGCGGAATCGCCTGCTCCTGCACGGGTGTCGGTGTGGTGAAGCCCAGGGCGTCAATGCCCCGGAGGATGTGCTCGTCTAGCCCGAGCTCGGCAAATGACTTATTCATGACCCCTAGTATCCACCAACTGGGCGAATCTTGCACCAACATGCGCCCGTGGCGGTGCGTGCGCACACAATTTGCGCAGGTCAGGCGCACGACGTTCTTGCCTGCGCACAAGACCGCCCCTCTCGGCTCGCGAGCGCCGTGCTGCGTTGGCCCATTTTGCAGGTACACTGCCTCTGGCGTCGTAAGGGTCGCCCGACCCGTGCGGCCCGTTGGCCGCGGGCTCCTCGCCGGGAAGGGCGTTTGTAGTGCAGGAAAGGTGACGCGTATGGAGAAGATCTTGGTTACGGGCTTCGAGCCCTTTGGGGGAGAGCGGACGAACCCCTCGTGGGAGGTGGCAAGCACGCTCCCTGCGACCATCGCGGGCCACGCCGTGGTCTGCGAGCGAATCCCCGTGTCGTTTAGCCGCGGGCCGGCTGCCGTGCTTGCGGCGATCAAGCGCGAGAATCCCGCCATCGTGCTCTGCCTTGGCCAGGCGGGCGGTCGCGCCAAGGTGACGCCGGAGTTCGTGGGCATCAACTACGCGGACGCGCGCATCCCCGATAACGACGGCGTGCGGCCACGGGGAACGCGTCTGTTGGAGGGCGCCCCGGACGCGCACTTCTCCACGCTGCCCGTCCATGCGATGGCGCAGGCCATGGCTGATGCCGGCGTGCCCGCGGCGGTCTCGTACACCGCAGGCACCTACGTCTGCAACGCCGTGCTCTTCTCGACGCTTCATGCGCTCGCGAAGTCCCGGTCCACGGTTCGCGCCGGCTTTGTGCACGTGCCGTACGCGCCTGAGCAGGCGTGCCGCGCGCCCGAGGCAACGCCGTACATGCCCGTTCCGCTCATGCGGAAGGCGATCGTGAGTGCTCTTGAGTGTGCCTGCTCGCGGGACTAGCCCCGGCGCGCAAATCGCGCGCCCGTCCAGCCGGAAAGTTGCTAAGGTAGTAGGCGCCCTGCGGCGTGCGGCCGCGGGTAGAGAGGGAGAGTTCGGTATGCTCGAAAAAGCCAAAGCGTTGCCGGCCGGCACGGCGTTTCGAATGCGCTAGCGTCACGCAAGGTGGCCCCACTGCGTGACGGATTCAAGGCGGGCCGCCTGAATGGGGACCGGGACGCCTCAGCCCAAGGGCGCAAACTCGGTCTTGCAACTGCTTTACTTTGGAGAAGAACATGCCCATCAATATTCCCGACGGCCTTCCTGCCAAGAAGATCCTGCACCAGGAGCGCATCTTCGCGCTCGAGGAGGAGGCCGCGACCGAGCAGCAGATTCGCCCGCTTGCCGTGGCGATCCTGAACCTGATGCCTACCAAGGTCGAGACCGAGACCCAGATCCTGCGCCTCATCTCGAAGTCCCCGCTGCAGGTGAGCTGCGACTTCATGCGCGTCTCGAGCCACGAGTCCAAAAACACCCCCGAGGACCACCTCGTGAAGTTCTACCAGACGTTTGACGAGCTCAAGTCCAACAACTACGACGGCCTCATCATCACCGGCGCGCCCGTGGAGCAGATGCCGTTCGAGGAGGTCGACTACTGGGACGAGCTCTGTCGCATCATCGACTGGAGCCAGGAGCACGTGCTCTCCACCATGTACCTGTGCTGGGGCGCGCTGGCCGGGCTCTGGCACCTGTACGGGATCCCCAAGAAACAGCTGGGGAGCAAGCTGTTCGGGGTCTTCCCACAGCGCCTGTGCGACGAGTACAGCTTCCTCACGAACGGCTTCGACGAGGTCCACAACATGCCCCACTCGCGTCACGCCGCGATCGACACCAACGAGCTCGCGAAGCACCCCGAGCTCCACGTGCTGTCGGAAAGCTTCAAGACGGGCCCGGCCCTCCTTGCCACGCGCGACTTCCACGAGATATACGTGACGGGCCACTTCGAGTACGGCCGCGACACCCTCAGCAACGAGTTCTGGCGCGACTTCAAGAAGGGCCTGCCCATCAAGATCCCCGAGAACTACTTCCCGGACGACGACCCCGAGCAGCAGCCGCTCTTCACGTGGCGCGCCCACGCCAACCTGCTGTATCGTAACTGGCTTAACTGGGTCTACCAGATGACCCCGTACGACATCGACCAGATTCCCCGGACCATCGCGCAGCTGCGCGCGTCGAGCGACGGCATGGTGGACAAGTTCGAGGCGTAGCCGGTCCCCCGCACCCACTTATATACCAACTTATTCAAGCACTTGTTCATTTGAATAAGTAGTAGATAAGTGCTTGAATAAGTGTACGCAGTTTTCACCTGGCTGGAGGGGCGCATGACTCTTGTGAGCGAATACGAACCGATGACCGAAGAGCGCCTTGCCAAGATCGTGGCGCTCATGAGGACCATTGGGGTCGACACGCAGCTCTATGAAGTCAAGTCGTCCCGCCATGCGCTCACAAAGGACATTGCCCGTACCATCTCGGCCTTCTCGAACGGCTCGGGCGGATACATCATCTGCGGAATATCCGAGAAGGACGGCTTCACGCCGCTGGACGACTTTGACGTCAAGAGCGTCCAGGACGCGCTCGTGCAGACGTGCGCGGAGGCCCTTGAGCCTCCCGTGCGTCCCGACGTGCAGGTCCTGCCCTTCGAGGGCAAGCCGGTTCTTGTGGCAAACATTCCGGAGATGCGCCCTTCCGACAAGCCGTGCTATGTCAAGGCGAGCAACAAGTACCAGGGCTCGTATATCCGCACGGGGGACGGCGACCTTCGCCTCTCTAGCTACGAGGTCGACCGCCTGCTCGACGAGCACCGTCAGCCGCAGTACGACGCGTGCGTAGCGGAAGGCGCAACGATTGGCGACCTCAACCCCGATGCCATCCGAGGGCTTCTTGCCCGGGAGCGCAAGGTGCATGCAAGAAACTTCGCGCGCCTGGAAGACAACGAGGCGCTCCTCAAGCTTGGCGTGCTCGCTCGCGATGCCCGCGGCGTGCTTCGCCCCACGCTCGCGGGACTCCTTGCCTTGGGCGATTATCCGCAGCAGTTCTACCCGCGCCTTTGCGTCGCCTTTGCCTGCTATCCGGGAACCCAGAAGTCCGACGTCAGCAACGCCGGCCAGCGCCTGGTTGACTCGTCGACCATGGTGGGGCCAATTCCCGACGTGGTTCAAGACGCCATTGCCGCCATAGACAGAAACACGAGGACGGGCGCCGTCGTCGAAGGCGCCTTCAGGCGAGAAGTGCCGGACTACCCCACGATAGCCCTGCGCGAGGCGATCGTGAACGCGCTCATGCACAGGGATTACTCCCCCCGGTCGCTGGGCACGCCGGTTCAGATAGACCTTTACCAGGACAGACTGGAAATCCTGAACCCAGGGGGCCTATACGGCAACGTGACGACCCGGTCGCTCGGCAAGACGGGCATCAGCTCGACGCGAAACCAGCACCTTGCGAACCTACTCGAAAGCACACCGTTCGGAGACGGCTCCTTCGTGGCCGAGAATCGCGGGACAGGCTACCAGACGATAGAGTCTGAGCTTGCCGACGCGCTCATGCCGGAGCCAATCCCGCGGGATTCCATCGCGTTCTTCTCGCTTACCTTCCAAAGGCGCCGCGTCACGCAAAGCGAGCTCTCGATGCCCGTGGGCGACCAGGTCAGGCAGGCCATCACGACGATCCTGGGCCAACAGAGCTCCGTAAGCACGACGGAGCTCGTGCACCATACGGGCAGGTCGAGGGCAACCGTGTACAAGTACATTCGTCAGCTCTTGGACGAGGGCGTCCTGGAGCCGACGGAACCCGCGCGTAGCACAAAGCAGCGCTATCGTCTGACGAGGAAGTAGGCCCCCGCGCCCACTTATATACCAACTTATTCAAGCACTTGTTCACTTGAATAAGTGGTAGATAAACAAGTAGATAAGTCACGCCTCCCGGCGACGACGTCCTGCGCCCGGCGCATCATGCCCGCGTTGCATATTGCGCGCCCAATCGCACACGTCAAGCATGGCATAACGTCTAGACTGTTGGGGTGGCGCGCCGGCGCCATCGCAATGCGGGCCACGTGCGGCCCGGCCCACGCTCGCCAAGGAGGACAGCTTGACCATCGTCGACATGCTGCGTCACAACGCGGCCGCATATCCCACCGAGACCGCCCTCGTCGAGGTCAACCCCGAGGTGTGCGAGAACCGCCACGTCACGTGGCGCGAGTACGACCTGGTCGAAAACACGGAGGACGAGCCGTTCCGCCGCGAGATGACCTGGCAGGTGTTCGACGAGCAGGCCAACCGCTTTGCGAACCTGCTGCTGTCGCGAGGCGTGCACAAGGGCGACAAGGTGGCTCTTCTCCTCTACAACTGCATCGAGTGGCTGCCGCTGTACTTTGGCGTCCTCAAGACCGGCGCCGCCGTGGTGCCGCTTAACTTCCGCTATGCCCCGGACGAGATTGAGTATTGCATAAAGAAGGCCGATGCGGACATCCTGGTCTTTGGTCCGGAGTTCATTGGCCGCGTGGAGCAGATCGTGCCGCAGATCCAGCGCGGCAGGCTGCTGTTCTACGTGGGGGACGATTGCCCCACGTGGGCGGAGAGCTACCGCGAGCTCGCGATGCTCTGCTCCAGCGCCGACCCCATGATTCCGCTTTCTGAAAACGAGGATGCGGCCATCTACTACAGCTCCGGCACCACGGGCTTCCCCAAGGCCATTCTGCACCACCACCAGAGCCTTACCCAGGCCGCCCAGATGGAGGCCGTGCACCACAAGACCACGCACGACGACGTCTTCCTCTGCATCCCGCCGCTGTATCACACCGGCGCCATGATGCATTGGCTGGGGTCGCTCTCCGTTGGAGGACGCGGCGTGCTGCTGCGCGGCGTGAGCCCCAAGACCATCCTCAAGACGGTGTCCGACGAGCGCTGCACCATCGTCTGGCTGCTCGTTCCCTGGGCGCAGGACATCCTGCTCGCCATCGAGGAGGGCACCGTCACGCTGTCGGACTACCACCTCGACCAGTGGCGTCTCATGCACATAGGTGCCCAGCCCGTGCCAAAGAGCCTCATCCGCCGCTGGAAGAAGGTCTTTCCCAACCACCAGTACGACACCAACTACGGCCTGTCGGAATCCACGGGCCCCGGCTGCGTGCACCTTGGCCTGGACAACATCGACCACGTGGGCGCCATCGGCGTTCCCGGCTATCGCTGGGAGTGCAAGATCGTGGACGAGAAGGGCGAGGCCGTGGAGCAGAGGGCCGTCGGCGAGCTGTGCGTCAAGGGCCCCGGTCTGATGGAGTGCTACTACAAGGATCCCGCTGCTACCGCAGAGACGCTCGTGGACGGGTGGCTGCACACCGGTGACATGGCCAGGCAGGACGAGGACGGTTTCTACTGGCTCGTCGACCGCAAGAAGGACGTCATCATCACGGGTGGCGAGAACCTCTACCCCGTGCAGATCGAGGACTTCATGAGCGGTTGCGACGCCATACAGGACGTTGCTGTCATAGGCCTTCCGGATGAGCGCCTGGGCGAGATCGCCGCCGCGGTGGTGCAGCTGAGGCCGGAGTTCGTCGGCAAGGTGGGAGAGGACTACATCAACGACTTCTGTATGGGCCTCCCACGCTACAAGCGCCCCCGCAAGATCATCTTCGCGGACGTGCCGCGCAACCCAACCGGCAAGATAGAGAAACCGCTCCTTCGCCGCCGCTACGGGGCCACGGGTCTTGTGGACAGGGAGAACCAGGCCTAGCCAGGCCGGCGGCCACTGACTCAGGTCGCTTCCGGCGTCCGGCATGGCCGGCCCAGAGCAACGTCAAACGCTTCCCGCCCACGTGCGACGCCCGCGAGGTGCCACGCGGCGGGGACGTGCGTTTTTGTTGTGCTCGTACGGCCATGGGCTTCGCGCGGATGCATACGCCATGCGAATTGTTGATATGCAGCTCTTCTCCCCTGGCATTCACCAACAACGCCAAATGCAACCAATGCCGCCCGTGACCTGCGCAGGGCGAAGGCGCAGGCAATGGCTGCGCAGCAAATGAATATCGTTTGCTGGCCAACGTGTTCAAAACGATGTGGACTGGAAACGTTTTTGATTCGACTTAGCAAAAAATCTCCACCTCAAATACAATTGGGGCTAGTCGTAAGGCGACGTATGCCCGTGACTCAGGCGTCTCGGGCGTATCAAGACAGAAGGAGAAAACATGTCCGAAGCCCCCGAGACAAAAGCTCCGCAGGTCGAAGAGCCAACTCGCGATGACGGCGCGGCCATCATCGTCCACAGCGACGAGGAGCTGACCGAGAAGCTCGCCCAGATGCGTGAGGCCCAGAAGAAGTTCGCCACGTACACCCAGGAGCAGGTCGACAAGATCTTCAAGGCGGCAGCGCTCGCGGCCAACAAGGAGCGCATCCCCCTGGCCCAGCTCGCCTACGAGGAGACCGGCTACGGCGTCGTGGAGGACAAGGTCATCAAGAACCACTTTGCGGCCGAGTTCGTCTACAACAAGTATCGTGACACCAAGACGTGCGGCGTCATCGAGGAGGACAAGGCCTACGGCATGACGAAGATCGCCGAGCCCCTCGGCGTCGTCGCCGCGGTCATCCCCACCACGAACCCCACCTCCACCGCGATCTTCAAAACGCTGCTGTGCCTGAAGACCCGCAACGCCATCATGATCAGCCCGCACCCGCGCGCGAAGAAGTGCACCACCGAGGCCGCCCGCGTCGTGCTCGAGGCCGCGGTCGAGGCCGGCGCGCCCGCAGGCATCGTCGGCTGGATCGAGAAGCCGTCCCTGGTCGCCACCAACACCCTCATGTCCGAGGCCGACATCATCCTCGCGACCGGCGGCCCCGGCATGGTCAACGCCGCGTACAGCTCCGGCACCCCCGCCCTCGGCGTCGGCCCGGGCAACAACCCCGCCATCATCGACGACTCCGCAGACGTCGTGAACTCCGTCAACTCCATCATGCAGTCCAAGACGTTCGACAACGGCATGATCTGCGCCACCGAGCAGAACGTGATCGTCCTCGACGGCGTGTACGACGCGGTCAAGGCCGAGTTCCAGAAGCGCGGCGCGTTCTTCCTGCAGGGCGACGACATCGACAAGGTCGGCAACACCGTCATCGTGAACGGCGCCGTCAACGCGAAGATGGTCGGCCAGCCCGCCACCAAGATCGCCGAGACCGCTGGCGTCGAGGTTCCCGCCTGGACCAAGGTCCTCATCGGCGAGACCGATTCCGTCGAGCCCTCCAACCCCTGGGCGCACGAGAAGCTCACGACCATCCTCGGCATGTACCGCGCGAGCGACTTCGACGACGCGCTCGCCAAGGCGTCCCGCCTCGTCGCGGACGGCGGCTACGGCCACACCTCCTCGCTCTTCATCGACACGCGCGAGACCGAGAAGGTCCAGAAGCATGCGAACGCCATGAAGACCTGCCGCATCCTCATCAACACCCCTGCTGCCCAGGGTGGCATCGGCGACATCTACAACTTCCAGCTCACGCCGTCCCTCACGCTGGGCTGCGGCTCCTGGGGTGGCAACTCCTTCTCCGGCAACGTCGACGTTCACCAGCTGCTCAACATCAAGTCGGTCGCAGAGAGGCGTGAGAACATGCTCTGGTTCCGTACCCCCGAGAAGGTCTACTTCAAGAAGGGCTGCATGCCCGTCGCCCTCCGCGAGCTCAAGGAGGTCTACGGCTGCAAGCGCGCCTTCATCGTCACGGACTCCTTCCTGTACAAGTCCGGCTTCACCAAGAAGATCGAGGAGCCCCTGGACAAGATGGGCATCGTCCACTCCAGCTTCTGGAGCATCTCGCCCGACCCGAAGCTGCAGGACGCTCAGAAGGGCGTCGAGCTGCTCCGCGCGTTCGAGCCTGACGTGATCATCGCCATCGGCGGCGGCTCCGCGATGGACGCCGGCAAGATCATGTGGACCATGTACGAGCACCCGGAGGAGAAGTTCGACGACATGGCCGTCGACTTCATGGACATCCGCAAGCGCGTCTACCGCTTCAAGAAGATGGGCGAGAAGGCCAAGTTCGTCGCGATCCCGACCTCCTCGGGCACCGGCTCCGAGGTTACGCCGTTCGCCATCATCACGGACGCCGAGACCGGCATCAAGTGGCCGATCACGGACTACGAGCTCATGCCGACCATGTCCATCGTCGACACCGACAACATGATGACGCAGCCCAAGGGCCTCACCTCCGCCTCCGGCATCGACGTTCTCACCCACGCCATGGAGGCCTACGTCTCCATCATGGCGTCCGACTACACCGACGCCATCGCGCTGAAGGCCGCGAAGCTCGTGTTCGACTACCTGCCGACCGCCTACAGCGAGCCCACCAACGTCGAGGCCCGCGATCACATGGCGAACGCCTCCTGCCTCGCCGGCATGGCCTTCGCGAACGCCTTCCTCGGCGTGAACCACTCCATGGCCCACAAGCTCGGCGCCTATCACCACATCCCGCACGGCTGGGCCAACGCCGTCATCCTCACTCGCGTCGCTCGCTACAACGCGGCAGAGCGTCCCACCCGCATGGGCACGTTCTCCCAGTACCAGTACCCGCAGGCCAAGAAGCGCTACGCCGAGATGGGCCGCTTCTGCGGGTTCACCGGCAAGGACGACGACGAGGTGTTCGAGAACTTCATGCAGGGCATCGAGGACCTGAAGGAGTACATCGGCGTCAAGAAGACCATCGCCGACTACGGCGTGGACGAGAAGTACTTCCTTGACACGCTCGACGAGATGTCCCTCAACGCATTCAACGACCAGTGCACCGGCGCGAACCCGCGCTACCCGCTCGTGGCCGAGATCAAGTCCCTGTACCTGGACGCCTACTACGGCCGTCCTGCGACCTCCTACGAGGACAAGGGCCTGACCATCCGCGATTCCGAGTAGCGTTTCTTGTCGTACACGCAAGATGAGGAGATGACTGCACCATGGAACTACCCAAGGACAAGAAGGTCATCAAGACCCGTCACAACAAGGTCGTCTACGACTGCGGTGACACCGTCGCCAAGGTGTTCAACGCCACGAAGCCGCCTGCGGACGTCTTCAACGAGGCGCTGAACCTAGCCCGCGCGGATCAGGCCGGCATCGACGTGCCCCAGCTCATCGAGGTCAGCAAGGTCGACGGCTCCTGGGCGCTCGTCACCAAGAAGGTCGCGGGCAAGACCATGCGCGATCTTGCTGACGAGGACCCCTCCAAGCTGGACGACGTCATGAAGGACTTCGTGAAGCTCCAGCTCGACGTGCACCAGCACAGGAACGACCTCATGAACCGCCAGAAGGACAAGTACACGCGCATGATCAACTCCGTAACGGAGGTTCTGGACGAGTCCACCCGCTACGACCTTCTGATGCGTCTGGACGGCATGCCCAACCACCAGAAGATCTGCCACGGCGACTTCGTCCCCTCCAACGTGATCGTCCGCGAGGACGGTACCGCGTGCATCTGCGACTGGGCCCACGCTAGCCAGGGCGACGGCTCGGCGGACTGCGCGGTCTCGTACCTGCACTTCAAGCTGAACGGTCAGGACGACTTCGCGGAGAGCTACCTCAAGACCTACTGCGAGCTGCAGGGCACCACGGTCGAGTACGTCAGCCAGTGGTTCCCCATCGTCGCGGCGGCCGAGCTTGCGCGCGGCCGCGTGGTCGAGAAGGACTTCCTCCTCAGCTGGATCTCCGTCGGCGACTACGAGTAGCCCGGGGGCGCAACCCCGGCACAGGGCGCGCACCGCATGACATGAGCAGGACAGGGGACGGGGTCGCCGCGTGCGGCCCCGTCCCCTTTGCGCTTCTCGCCCGTGGCGCGCGTTGCCGCCGCTTGCCCATTGCGCGGCCTTGTTGTCAAAATCGAAACAACTATCCTAGACAATGGAGCCCTGGCACGAGCCCGGTGCTTGTGACGTGGGTCCTGCGGCGGGGCGGCTTGGCTGGCTCGTCGCGGGTTGGCGATGGGAGAAACGATGGCAAAGCAGCTGCTTTCGGGCAACGAGGCCATAGCGCAGGGCGCATGGGAGGCCGGCGTCAGGGTTGGCACGGGGTACCCCGGCACGCCTTCGACGGAAACGCTCGAGAACCTGGTCAGGCACAAGGACGTCTACTGCGAGTGGTCGCCGAACGAGAAGGTCGCGCTCGAGGTGGGCATAGGGTCTGCCATGGCGGGCGCGCGCACGCTCGTGACCATGAAGCACGTGGGCGTGAACGTCGCGGCAGACCCGTTCATGTCCGTCGCGAACACGGGCGTGAACGCGGGCCTCGTGGTGCTGGCCGCGGACGACCCATCGTGCTACAGCTCGCAGAACGAGCAGGACTCCCGCACGTACGCGGCGTTCGCGCGCATCCCGTGCCTGGACCCTGCGGACTCGCAGGAGGCCTACGAGTTCAGCCGCAAGGCGTTTGCGCTGTCCGAGCGCTTCGACACTCCCGTCATGCTGCACGAGACCATGCGCATCGCGCACACGCGCACCATGGTCGAGCCGGCGGGCGTGCGCGAGGATGCGCCGTTTCGCGACTACGCGTCCGCGCCCCAGAAGTACGTCATGATGCCGGCGTTTGCCGTCGGCCGCATCCAGGCCACGAACGCGCGCGAGGACGCCTTGGTGCAGTTTGCCGAGAAGAGCGAGCTCAACCGGGTCGAGATGCGCGACACCAGCATCGGCGTCATCGTGGCTGGCGCGCTGTACAACCACGTGCGCGAGGCGCTGCCGAACGCATCCACGTTCAAGCTCGGCCTCACGTGGCCGCTGCCGCCGGAGCGCCTGAGGCAGTTTGCGGCGTCCGTGGACAAGGTGTACGTGGTCGAGGAGGCGTGCCGCTACTTCCGCGACGCCATCGCGGCCATGGGCCTCGACCTGAGCGAGCCGCCGACGGCTCCGCTGCCGCGCTCCGGCGAGATCTTCCCCTCGCACATCCGCGCCAGCTTCGGTGCCGAGCTGCCCTCCCACGAGCAGGCGGCCCAGGACCTGCCGCCGCGGCCGCCCGCGTTCTGCGCCGGCTGCCCGCACAGGCTGGTCTTCTGCGAGCTCAGGCGCATGCACGCCATCGTGTGCGGCGACATCGGCTGCTACACGCTCGGAGCCGTCGCGCCGTACAAGGCGGTGGACTCCGTCATCGACATGGGCGCATCCTTCTCCATGGCGCATGGCATGGAGCTCGCCGCCGCGCCGGAGCGCACGGGAAGGCCGGTCGTGGGCGTGATTGGCGACTCCACGTTTGCGCACTCTGGCATCACGAGCCTGCTGGGCACCGTGTACAACGGCGGCACGGGCACGCTCTGCATCCTGGACAACCGTACGACGGCCATGACCGGCACCCAGGGAAACCCCGTGAACGGCCTCACGCTCACGGAGCAGGCGGCGCGCGTTTCTCCCCTGATGGACGCCGCGCAGAAGCCCAGCATGCTCGATCGGCCGGCGGGCAAGCCGCTCGACCTGGTGGCGCTGTGCCGGGCCATCGGCGTGGACGAGGTCGAGGAGGTCGACGCGCAGGACCTCAAGGCCATCCGCCGCGCGCTCAAGGCGGCCACGTCGCACACGGACCGGCTGAGCGTCATCATCTTCAAGAGCCCGTGCCGCCTGGTCGACCGCACTTCTCGCCCGTCGCCGCGCATCACGGACTGCCGCAAGTGCGGATCGTGCATCCAGATTGGCTGCCCGGCCCTGGGCAAGGCGGCCGACGGCTCCGCGCGGATCGACCCGACCCAGTGCATCGGCTGCAACCAGTGCGTGCAGAGCTGCCCGTTTGGCTGCATCGCGTTCGAGGAGGAGTAGCATGCCACACGCAACCGCATCCGCCGAGGCCTCGACCATCGAGCTTGGCAAGCGCGTCACGTTGGAGAAGACCATGACCGTCCTGCTGGTGGGCGTGGGCGGGCAGGGCACGATCCTTGCCGGCAACATCCTGGCCATGTGCGCGAGCGAGGCCGGCCTGGACGTAAAGGTTTCGGAAATCCACGGCATGAGCCAGCGCGGGGGATCGGTCAGCACGATCATCCGCATGGGCCAGAAGGTGGACAGCATGATCTGCGACCCGGGCACCGCGGACGTCCTGGTGGCCTTCGAGGCGATGGAGGCCCTGCGCAACCAGCAGTTCCTGCGCGAGGGAGGGCGCCTCTTCGTGAACGACGAGACGATCACCCCCGTGCCCGTGAACATAGGAAACGCAACCATGCCGCAGAACGTTGACCAGCGCCTGGACACGCTGGGCGCCACGCGCATGAACGCCGGCGCCATCGCGCGCGAGGCGGGCAGCCCCCGCTCCACCAACGTGGTGTTGGTGGGCGCGCTTTCCACGGCGCTGCCGTTTTCGCGCGAGGAGTGGGAGGACGCCATCCGCCGCCGCGTACCGCCCAAGACCGTGGACGCGAACCTCAAGGCGTTTGCCCTTGGCCGGGAGGCGGCCCTTGCCTAGCGTGGGCCCGGGCGCGACGGGCGCCGCGGGTGCGGCGGGTGCGGCGGGTGCGGCGGGCGCCGCGGACCGCGAGCCCCTTACGGAGGAGCTGCTGGCCCGCCTGCTCGCGAGCGCCACGCCGCAGGAGTATCTGGACCAGACGCAGGTGGGCGAGCGCGATTTTGCCGCCTACCTGCGCAGCCTTCTGCAACAGAAGGGCCTCACGCGCGCGGACGTGCTACGCGCGTGCGACGTGAGCCCCTCGTTTGGCTACCAGGTGTTCCAGGGCGTGCGCCGCCCCAGCCGCGATACGGCCATCGCGCTCGCGTTTGGCCTTGGCTGCAGCCTGCGCGAGGCCCAGCGCCTGCTGCGCCGTGCCGGCCACTCCGAGCTGTACTGCAAGGTCCGCCGCGACGCCGCGATCATCTTCTGTCTGGAGCACGGCTACACGCAATTCGAGTGTGACGACGAGCTCTTCCGCTTGGGCGAGAAGACCATCGGCTCCGACGGCGCGGGAGCCGTGGAGTGATGCCGGCGATCGATTCGACGTTGGCTGACCCGGACGATCAGGCGCTGCTGGCCGCGATGGATCTGGACGACTCGTTCGCGCCCGTGCGCACGCTGGCCGAGGGCGATGGCGGCACGACGGAGCTTGTGGTGCGCCGCGAACCGCGACCCGGCGAGCCCGTGCTGCTGGTGCGCAAGCGCATGCCGGCGCCGCTTGCGAACGAGTCCGCGTGGCGCGCGCTGCAGGTGGCGGAGCTCGCGGATGCGTGTGATGCGGCGGGTGCGGACGGCGCTGCGGGCGCGGCGCCCGGCGAGGCCACGGCGGTGCCGGCGGCCAATGTGGAGGGCGTTTCTCGGCTGCCGCACGTGCGCGAGCTGTACCGGCTGCCAGATGCGCTCGTGGCGGTGTACGACTATGTGGAGGGGCCCACTCTGCGCGAGCTTGTGCGGGAGCGGGGGCCGCTGGCGCCGGTGCGCGCGGTGGCGCTGGCGCGGCAGCTGTGCCAGGCGCTTGCGCCGCTGCATGCGGCGGGCGTGGTACACCGGGACATCGCGCCCGGAAACGTGGTGGTGGCCGCGGACGGCGCGCACCTCATCGACCTGGGGATTGCTCGCATGCGCGTGGACGGCGCCTCGCACGATACCACGCGCCTTGGCACGTGGGGCTTTGCGGCGCCGGAGCAGTATGGGTTTGCGCAGACAGACGCAAGGTCGGACGTTTTTTCGCTTGGCCGCGTGTTGGCATACGCGCTCACGGCGGCGGACCCGGCAGACGCCTCGTTCGACTCTGCGGCACAGGAGTCTCCGCTTGTGCCGCCGGCCCTGCGCGAGGTAATCAAAAAGGCAACGGCCTTCGAGCCTTCCGCCCGCTACCAGTCTGCAGGCGATCTCGATCGTGCGCTTGCCGCAACGATTGCGGGCGTGGATTCGACGCGAGTTGAGCCTGCGGCTTCCGCCGTGAGCTCTGGCGTCGCGGGCGACGCGGCTCGCGCGGGTGACGTGCATGCCGCAGATGTCGCGGGCACCGCGGGCGATGCGCGGGCCCTACGCGACCGGGATGTGCGGCCCGTCGAACGCGCCCGCGCCCGGGACCTTTGGACGGCGTTTCGTGCCGCAGGGGTCGGGACGAAGGCGGCCTGCGTTCTTCTCGCCGCATTCGTGGCGTTCAGCACCGTTCTGTTGGCAGTCTCGTGCTGGTACATGGTGTTTAGGCCGACGGTTGCGTACGGACAATACTCCGCAGTGTTGGGGGTTGGCCTGGCCGTGTGGGTTGCATTTGCCTTTGGCTGGGAGCCCGTGTGCTGTCTGCTTCGGCTGGGGCGCTATGGTCATGTTGACGGGCGCGTCCGTGTGTTGGCACGCCGGGAGAGCATGCATCTGCTGTGGCTGGCGGCGCTGTTTGCGCTGGATATCGTGGCGGTTGCGATTGTCGGCTAAATGGTCCAACCCAAAACTTCGTGCGAAGAAGGCGGTCCTCAAGCGACGTCGCTTGAGAAACTCCAGAACATAAATTATGAAAAGAATAGCATTCGTACCGCTAAGGCGCGCCCAATGTAGCCGTCGCACGCGGCGAAATTTGCCCGACTCTGCTGCCAGCAGAGGACTTTGCTCTTCCCGAAACCTAACATCGGTCGTGCGTCGGCACCTGGTTAAGCGCGAGGGCCGAAAAGGTGCCCAATGCCATGGGAGCCGCGACGCCAGCGCCCTGTTGGATTCGGGAGAATTGGAGCAACAATGTCGAGGAAGAGCGACACGGACGGCGCCCCAAAGAAGAAGGGGCACAAGCTTCTGCTGGTAGTTGTCATCGTCGCGATCATCGCGGTGGCCGGGGCTTGCGCGAGCGGTGGATCTGGAAGCAAGTCGAGCGACAAGGGCGGGGAGTCTGCCACTGCCACCTCTGGCACCACGAACACCAAGAAGGGCGGTTCGGACTCGTCTGACGATACGAAGATCAATGCAGACAAGTTCAAGAAGATCGAGAACGGTATGAGCTACGAGCAGGTGAAGCAGATCATCGGCTCCGATGGAACCGAGCAGACCACCAACCAGGTGGGCGACATAACCACGACGATTTACGAGTGGAAGTCCGACGGCTTTGGCGTCGCAAACGTCACGTTCCAGAACGACCAAGTCGTTAACAAGGCCCAGTTTGGCGTGAACGATCAGTCCGCCGCGAAAGCTACGATGGACAAGTACAACCAGGTGCAGACTGGCATGACGTATGACCAGGTCAAGGACATTATGGGCGGCGACGGAGAGCTCCAGAGCGATACCAAGATCTCCGGCCACACCTCCCAGCTCTACAACTGGACCGGCGAGTCCATTGGGTCCAGTGCGTCGATCACGTTCACCGACGGAAGCGTCAGTTCTAAGGCGCAGTACGGACTGGATGGCTAGCACCGGGGTTCTGGAGGCGACGCGTAGCACGCCAGCCCGGCGCCCGCATGGGCGTCCAAGAAAGTAAACAACGCAGGCGAGAAGGACTGGCGGCCATGGTCGCTGGTCCCTCTCGCCTGACGTGGCGCTACCCCAGGATGCGATGCTCGAAGCTGCCGTCTTGGTAGATGCCAAAGCTATGCGTGCCGTCCTTGGGGATGCCCACGCTGCCGGGGTTGAAGCACCACACGGCGGGGTTCGCCTCGCTTTGCTGGTTCACTTTCTTATGCGTGTGGCCATAGACGATCGCGGCGCCGGCCGGAAGCGTGGGCATGCGGTCGATGGAGTTGTGGATGCCAGGACCCCACACGTGGCCGTGCGTGAGGAAGAGCTCGCGGCCGGTGTCCGCGGACTGGGGGTTGGGGGCGGTGGGGTCCCACAGCACGTCGTAGTCCGCCATGCAGGGGAAGTCCAGCACCATCTGGTCGACCTCCGCCTCGCAGTTGCCGCGCACGCAGATGACGCGGTCCGCGATTCCGTTAAGCATCGCGATGACCTCCTTCGGGGCGTAGTCCGCCGGGAGGTCGTTGCGGGGACCGTGGTACAGGAGGTCGCCCAGAAGGACGACGCGGTCCGGCTGCTCGGTGTCGATGGCGTCCATGAGGCGCGCGCACCACTGGGCCGCGCCATGGATGTCAGACGCAATCAGGAGCTTCATGATCTTCTCCACTTCTGTGGCCTCCACAGGGGCGCCACATGAGTTTTTGGCTTGGGACCGATGGTCCCACTTGGGGGCGCCTGCGGTCAAACAGTGGCGTTTACCTGCGTAGATGTCGCGGGGCGAGAAACGCTGCCCCCGTGACCGAACCCTATAGCGCAAATTTCAAAAAATCTAATGTGTGAGGACTTAGATTATGTATAGAATCAAAACGCATGGGAACAATGAGGATTGTACAACGAGGATAGAACGTCCCGAAGCCGGCACGGCCGTCCTTGGGAGACAGGGAAAGGAACTACACCATGGCAAAGATTCTTGGCATCGACCTTGGTACTACAAACTCGGCGATGGCCGTCCTCGAGGGTGGCAAGCCCACCATCATCGTGAACGCCGAGGGCGACCGCACCACCCCGTCCGTCGTTGGCTTCCGTCCCGACGGTGACCGCATCGTTGGCAAGGCCGCGAAGAACCAGGCCGTCACCAACCCGAAGAACACCGTCTTCTCGATCAAGCGCTTCATGGGCCGCCGCTACGACGAGGTTGGTTCCGAGCTGAAGACCGTCCCGTACACCGTGAAGAGCGGCACCGGCTCCCGTGCCGTCGTCGAGATCGACGGTCAGGACTACACGCCGGAGCAGATTTCCGCGATGATTCTGTCGAAGATGAAGGCCGACGCCGAGAAGTACCTGGGCGAGACCGTCACCGACGCCGTCATCACCGTCCCCGCGTACTTCAACGACGCGCAGCGTCAGGCGACGAAGGACGCTGGCAAGATCGCGGGTCTGAACGTCAAGCGTATCGTGAACGAGCCGACGGCGGCCGCGCTGGCCTACGGCCTGGACAAGAAGGGCATCGACCAGAAGGTCCTGGTGTTCGACCTGGGCGGCGGTACCTTCGACGTTTCCCTGCTTGACCTCGCCGATGGCGTCGTCGAGGTCCTGGCGACCAACGGCGACAACCACCTGGGCGGCGACGACTGGGACCAGAAGATCATCGACTGGATGGCCGACAAGTTCCAGCAGGACAACAACATCGACCTGCGCAAGGACCCGATGGCGCTGCAGCGCCTGAAGGAGGCTGCGGAGAACGCCAAGAAGGAGCTCTCGAGCGCCCAGCAGGCGGACATCAACCTGCCGTTCATCACCGCTGACGCGACGGGCCCCAAGCACCTGAACTACACGCTTACCCGTGCTGAGTTCGAGCGCATCACCCGCGATCTTCTCGATCGCTGCAAGGCGCCTGTGACCAAGGCACTGCGCGATGCCAACCTGCAGATCTCTGATGTGAACGAGGTCATCCTCGTCGGCGGCTCCAGCCGTATGCCCGCCGTCCAGGAGCTTGTGAAGCAGATGACCGGCAAGCAGCCGAACATGTCCGTGAACCCGGACGAGGTTGTCGCTGACGGCGCTGCTGTCCAGGGCGGCGTCCTGACCGGCGACGTCGAGGGCATCCTGCTTCTGGACGTCACCCCGCTTTCCCTTGGCGTCGAGACCATGGGCGGCGTGATGACCAAGATGATCGACCGCAACACGACCATCCCGACCTCCAAGACCGAGGTGTACTCGACCGCCGCGGACAACCAGACCTCCGTTGAGATCAACGTCCTGCAGGGCGAGCGCGAGATGGCTGCCGACAACAAGAGCCTGGGTAAGTTCCAGCTCACCGGCATTCCCGCGGCCCGTCGCGGCGTACCCCAGATCGAGGTCACGTTCGACATCGACGCCAACGGCATCGTGAAGGTCACCGCAAAGGACAAGGCGACCGGCAAGTCGCAGCAGATCACGATCAGCGGCTCCACCGCGCTTTCCGACGACGAGGTCGACCGCATGGTGAAGGACGCCGAGTCCCACGCCGAGGAGGACAAGAAGCACAAGGACGAGATCGAGATTCGCAACCAGACCGACTCGCTTGCGTACAGCACCGAGCAGACGCTGAAGGACCTGGGCGACAAGGTTCCCGCCGACATGAAGAAGCAGGTGGAGGACGCGGTCGCCGAGGCCAGGAAGGCCCTGGACGGCACGGACATGGACGCCATCAAGGCGGCCGGCGACAAGCTGCAGGAGGTTGGCCACAAGCTGGCCGAGATCGTCTACAGCGACACGAACGCGCAGACCGGCGCGGGTGCCGGCGCGGCTCAGCCGACCGGTGACCCCGACGACGTGGTGGACGCGGACTACGAGGTCGTGGACGACGACAAGGACAACAAGTAAGCTCGTCGCGTTGAGCGAACAATAGCTATCCGAGGGGCGGTCTGAGGGCCGCCCCTTGGGGGATTCCCGAAGGAGGGTGACGTGAAGGTGCCAGTCGAGGACGCGGAGGAGAAGAACAAATCCACTGAGGCCCAGGCCGCGCCGGAAGCGAAGGCGACGGACGAGCTGGATCCCGAGGAGGAGGCGGCTCGCGTGGAGGCTGCGAAGCGTGCGGGCGAGGCCGCTGCCGCCGAGGACTTCAAGGCGGACGCAAGCAAGGTGCGCGCGGAGCGCGACGAGCTGCAGAAGCAGCTCAAGGAGGCTGCCGCTGACGTTGAGGCCGCGAAGAAGCAGGCCGCGGATGCAAGCGAGCGCCTGGTGCGCCTTCAGGCGGACTGGGACAACTATCGCAGGCGCACGGCCCAGGAGCGCCTGGACGAGCGCGAGCGCGCGGCCGAGAAGCTCGTGGTGAACCTGCTGCCGGTCTTGGACGACATGGAGCGCGCGTCCGAGCACGCCGCGAAGAACGACGCGGACAACGAGAGCCTGATGCAGTTTGTGGACGGCGTGAACGCGGTACACGACAAGATGCTCTCCGTCCTGGCGAAGGAGGGCGTCGAGGTGATCGACCCCGTGGGCGAGCCGTTTGACCCGTTGATCCACCAGGCGGTGGGACGCGAGGAGAACAAGGACGCCTACGACGAGACCGTGGCCCAGGTGTACCAGAAGGGCTACTCCATGGGTGGCAAGGTCATCAGGAACGCTATGGTGACGGTGACCTTTGGCGGGCCGAAGCGCCCGGCTCCCAAGGCGGAGGACGATTCCGACGCCAAGGGCGGCGCGAAGGACCCCGGCAAGGCCGCCGACGCCGAGTAACAAGGTAAGTTGACCAACGCGCCCGGGCCCAGCAGGTTCGGGCGCGGCTATTTGGAAGGAGGCGTTAGCTCGCATGACGGACAAGAGGAACTACTACGACATCCTTGGCGTGAAGCGCGACGCCGACGCCGACGAGATCAGGAAGGCCTTCCGCAAGCTGGCCGTGAAGTACCATCCGGACGCGGGCGGCGACGCGCAGAAGTTCAAGGAGATCAGCGAGGCGTACACGACGCTCTCCGATCCCCAGAAGCGCAAGGAGTACGACCAGCTGCTGATGTTTGGTGGCATCCCCGGCGCGGACTTTGGCGGTTCGGGCGGACGCAACCGCACGTACACGTACACGACGGGCGCGAACGGTGCCGACTGGTCCGAGATATTCGACAACATCAGAAACGGCGACGGCGCGTTTGGCGGGTTCGACTTCTCGTCCATCTTCGGCGGGGCGGGAGGCCCCGGCGCGGCGCGGTCGAACAGGCCCGTCAAGGGCGGCGACCTCACCATGTCCATCGACATATCCGCGGAGGAGGCGTTTTCCGGTGCGCAGCGCAAGGTGTCGTACACGATACCCTCCACGGGTGAGCGCCAGTCGCTTACCGTAAAGGTGCCGGCCGGTGCCGTGGACGGGGGCAAGCTCCGCTACCGCGGTCGTGGCGAGTACGGCATGAACGGCGGCGCGCGCGGAGACCTCGTGGTGACGACGAACGTGGCCGAGCACCCGCTGTTCAAGCGTGACGGTGCCGACGTGCGCATGGAGGTGCCCATAAGCGTCTTCGAGGCGGCGCTTGGCGCCCAGGTGGACGTTCCCACACCGGACGGGCACGAGGTCAGGCTGAAGGTGCCCGCCGGCACCCAGGACGGCAAGACGTTCCGGTTCAGGGACCTTGGCGCCCCGGACGTGAAGCACAAGGGGAGCCGTGGCGCGATGTACGTGACGGTGAAGGTCGTGGTGCCTACGCACCTTACGCCCAAGGAGAGGGAGTCGCTGCAGGTCATGAGGGATAATGACAGGCGCGACTACCGAAAGGACGTGGAACGCTATGGCGCGTAGGGACGAAGACGACAAGAGCAAGCCACTGTACATGATCAGCGTGGCGGCGGAGCTGACGGGCATGCACCCGCAGACCCTGCGCGTGTACGAGCAGAAGGGGCTCGTCACGCCCGGGCGCTCGCGCGGCAACACGCGCCTGTACTCGCAAGGCGACATCGAGCGGCTGAACCTCATCAGCAAGCTGACCGACGAGGGCATCAACCTCGCCGGTGTGGTGAGGATCCTGGACATGCGCGAGCGCGCCATGGAGCGCGACAAGGAGATAGACCGCCTGCGCCGCCGCGTGCGCGAGCTTGAGGACGAGGTCCACGAGCTGCGCATGAGGGAGAAGATCACGGCCCTCGCGCGCTACGACGGCGCGGGACCGGAGCAGGTCATGCGTGGGCTGCTCTCGAACGGCAAGGGCCGCGGCGTCTGAGGCTGGGTTGCCGGCGCGCAGCGGGCCCTTCTCGTCCGTCTGAGCCTTTGTTGCCCGCTACAAAAACTGGGTTTTACCTGGGCGCCTCTTCCCCGTACCTTTGTGTGGGGAAGAGGCGCCTTCGTGTGTGGCGGCCATGTGGCAGAAGTCTTGCGTGGGGCATGCACGGGCGGCGCGGGAATCCAGGGGAGGAGCTAGCATGAGCGAGTTTCTTGCAAGTCGCTTTGCGAACGCGTGTCCATACCGACCCGGCGAGCAGCCGAAGGACCGCACGTACGTGAAGCTGAACGCGAACGAGACGAGCGTGGCGCCGAGTCCGCGCGTGCGCGACGCGCTGCGTGACGAGGGGCTCTTTGAGGGGCTGGGGCGCTATGCCGACCCGTACTGCATGCCGCTGCGCCGTGCCGTGGCGCGGACGTATGGCGTGGACGCGGAAGAGGTGTTCGTGGGCAACGGCTCGGACGAGGTGCTGGGCTTTGTGATGCAGACGTTTATGGGACCGGGCGCGCGCGTGTGCTTTCCGGACGTGACGTATGGCTTCTACCACGACTTCGCGGTTACCTTTGGGCTCGACTGGGAATACGTGCCCGTGCGCGACAACTTTGGCGTCGACGTTGCGGCGCTGTGCGACACCGACCGCCACGTGCTGCTGGCGAACCCAAACTCCCCGACGGGCATCGCGCTGGGGAGGGACGAGGTCGAGAAGATCGTGGCCTCGCGGCCCGAGCGTCTTGTGGTGCTGGACGAGGCGTACGTGGACTACTGCGGCGAAAGCTGCGTTCCGCTGGTGCGCGAACACCGCAACCTGATCGTGGTGCACACCATGAGCAAGTCGCGCAACCTCGCCGGTGCGCACATTGGCTATGCCATCGCTCAGGCGGACCTGGTGAAGGACCTGGAGGACATCAAGTTGCATTCAATCCGTTTAACCTGAGCGCGCCGACCATGGCCGTGGGCATCGCGGCGCTTTCCGACCCGGAGTACTACCGCGCGACGGTTGCCGACACGGTGCACACGCGCGAGGCGTCACGCGCGGAGCTCGAGGCCATGGGCTTTACGGTGCTGCCCTCGAGCACGAACTTCCTGCTGGCGTCGCATCCGGACCTGGATGCGCGCGCATGGTGTGCCGAGCTGCGCGCCGCCGGCGTGCTGACGCGCCACTACGACACGGAGAGGCTTCGCCCGTGGCTGCGCGTAACGGTGGGCACGCCGGAGGAGATGCGCGTGTTTCTTGACCAGACGCGGCTGATACTGGGGCGCGCCCGAGCATAGGGGCGCCTGTGCGCAGGGTGCTACTGCTCAAGGAGCTCCTGGCAGAGCTCGATCTTGCGCGCGACGGACAGCTGCTCCATCTGCGTGCGGGACCTGTAGTCGAGGCCGCAGACTGAGGCGATCTTGCCCAGGCGGTATCGCACGGTGTTGGGGTGCTGGCCCAGCGCCTGGGCGGCGGCGTCGACGGACTCGCCGGCGTCGCAGTACGCCTCGAGCGTTAGCAGCAGGCTGGAGCCGGTCTCCGCATCGAAGCTGCGCAGCGGCTCCAGCACGCCGTCCGCCCACGCGGCAACCCGCGCGTCGCCCGCGCAGGGCAGCAGCGCCTGCAGCACGCCCAGGTCGCCGTAGTGCACGGTGCCACCGCCGCGCCTGCGCGCAATGAGCGCCGCGCGCCGCGCCTCCAGCACGGCGTCGCTCATCTGTCCCAGGTCAAAGTGGACGCGGCTCACG
>OCVV011358258.1_pt1 | contig 41950 bp, 48 predicted proteins | sample 1539721 | NCBI WGS metagenome assembly OCVV01 (sample SAMN02144230, study PRJEB22623) | gut metagenome | biome: sheep rumen | host: Ovis aries | place: New Zealand | reverse complement strand
GTGGTTCGACACACACAGGAGTATGCCGTATTAAGAAAGGAGCCACAATGGACGAACACAAGGACGTACCATACATCGTGTACGAGAGCGAGTCGGCCAGGCATGAGCGCACAGTGAAGAGGCTGCTCACGGCCTTGCTCATAACCATCTTGCTGATGGTAGGCACGAACCTGGCATGGCTGTATGTATTCAATCAGTATGATATATCTTCAGAGCAATACACGATTGAAGGACAAGACAACGCTAATGCGAATTATCTTGAATCCGGAGTAGATGGGGTGATCAACAATGGCGAGTAAGGTAGAAGTAAAGAAAAAGACGATGACGAAGAAGAACAGAGCCAAATCCAAAGGCACAATGCATCGTAAGAAGGTAACAGTCAGAGCTAAAGGAAGAGGCAGCGCAAACTATGTCGCTGCATCAAGGAAGAGACCATGAGAGACTACTCCAGGACAGAGATAACCGAGGCGATAGACGAATGGATCTTGAATGAGAAGCACAGGGCCATTCTGAAGCGAAGGCGTGGACGATCATACCAAGAAGGAACTCATCGAGATGATTGAAAAAATGTAGGGTAAATTTTCAATGAACCTACAGAAAAGAGGCGAGGGCGTAAAATCTCTCGCCCTTTTTTAGTGGGGGGAGAAAATCGAGTATCAAAATTATACTCTGTCTGTGTATAGACAACAGTGACACAGGGAGAGGAGATATATATGGCCAAGTACAAACCGAGCTATGTGGCTGTCAACAAGCCAGCTGCAGCGCCTGAATACAAACAACAGGCCCAGGCTCCTGAAGAGTTTCAGATCGGTACATACGAATCGAAGTATGGCGATCAGCTCGACAGCTCGCTCAATACTATTACGAATTGGAAATATGATCCGATGCAGGATGCGTCCTATCAGGCCTTAGCGAAGGTGTATGGAAAGCGAGGCAACGAGGCAGCGAAGAACACACTCGCTGATGCAGCCTCGCTCAATGGTGGATACGGAACATCCTATGCAGTATCAGCAGCACAGCAGGCGAGGAACCAGTACAACCAGGAACTCGCTGCTCTGATTCCGGACCTTGAGCAGAACGCATTCAACAAGGCTCAAATAACATACAACGCTTTAAGGGATGCTGACGATACGGACTATGGCAGATTCAGAGATACTGAAGGTGACAGACAGTGGCAGTGGTCACAGAACTACAACGCATACCGAGACAAGGTAGGCGATGAGCAGTGGCTGTACTCACAGAATTATCAGAAGTATCAGGACGCTCTAAGTCAGTATCAGTGGGCATTGGATTACAATAACGCACTCTACGCACAGAACGCTGCAGCCAAAGGCAGAGGCGGTGGTGGTGGACGTAGATCAGGCGGTGGTGGTGGCGGTGGCTACTCATCCGCTGGCGGAAGCGGTGGCGGAAGCGGTGGCGGAGACGATTCACCAAAACTGCCAACAGGCAAGGCATGGGGTGGTGCATACGGAGCCGACAAACCAAACGGCAAACAGTATGCATACAGCACAGGCTCAGGCAAATCGAAGATGACTATAGCGGACTTCCAGAAGAAGGTAAGCAAGAAAAAGAAATAAATAACATGCCCAACGGCCAAGATGGCTACATAGGCGATACGCAGTAGAAAGGACAGATATCATGGCGAGAAGAGGAAGAGGCGCAGAACTTAATGCGCTCAGACAGAAGAAGAAGGACGAACAGACTGGCTCGACAAAACAGAAGAGCCAGTCTTCTGTTTCTTCAAATAAGAATGGTGGCGGAAGGACAGGTGGCCTGACGAGGCAGGATGTACAGCAGAAGGTAAGCAGATCCGCTGGGTATACGAGCAGTGGTAAGGCCAAGCAGCCAAGCACCACACAGCAGGCAAATCCTTACGCTACAAGCCGAAATATCATCAATAAGAGTAATTCATCGACTACGCAAAACAATGCTCGCAGAAGCAGAATAAATGGCTCTGTAGCAAGAGGTAGAGAGCAGGCCCAAATCGATAGAAGACAGACAGCGGCCACAGCAGCTGAGATGAGAAGAGCGCAGGAGAACGAGAGACTGAGCAGGACATCAACCGGAAGGAAGATGCTTGAGCAGAGGGAGAACGAGAAGAAGGCTAAAGCACAGACCGCAGCAGAGTGGAAAGATGTGAAGAAGCTAAGCACTGCAGAGCAGCAGGAGTGGTTCACGAAGAAGGCCCAGGAAGCTCAGGAGAGAAATGCGCTCAAGAACAACACAAAGGTAGACAAAGGTACTGACAACCTGGCAACGTCCGCAGTCAAGGCTATGGGCCTTGGGGCCAAGAGTGCCGGCTCATCTTTGCTCGGAAGACTTGAGCGAGGCTCTCTGAATGACACATACGAGTCGGCCAAATTCAAATTCGATGCGATGAGAGAGGGTAAGTCTGAGTCCGAGGCACAGGCTATCGGAGACAGCAAGGCACAGAAACGTCAGGAGCAGAGGCTTGCCGGATTGCGAGCGATAACAAAGGCCGCACAGGAAAGAACCGAGCAGATCCAGGAACAGGAAGAGGCGAAGGACCGGCACAAGATCAACATAGGTGGCGAGACATTCAGTCCGAGGAAGATGGCTGTCGGAGCTGCATCCTTTACCGGACAGAGAATCACCGATACTGTGGCAATGGGGCCATACTCACTCCTTGGTATGGGAGCGAGAGTGCTTGAAGACGAGACCAACAGCGGAAAAGAAAAGGCCGACAGACTGAAGAAGAGACTCGCTGATTCAGGACAATTCTCTCAGGAAGAACTCGACAGGGAATTCGCCAAGATAGACAGAAGAACTACAGCGAACGCTTATGCATCCGCAGGCATTGAAATGCTGTCTGAATTGATGTTCAGTGGCGTAGGCCTCAGCAAGAAATATCTCCCTGAAGGTGCTACAGGCTTACTCGACAGGACTATAGGTAAACTGTTTGGCAATGCCGGAAGATCCGCAGTAGGCAGGGTCGCTCTTGGCATAGGCGAAGAGACCGCAGAAGAGTGGATAGCAAATCCAATACAGGCAGCGATCTCCAACAAACTTACAGGCAACAGGCTCCAGGGCCTGCAAGAAGAGAGCATAAGAAGAGCCTACCAGGGACAGGCACAGAGCCTCAAGGAAGCTCACGCTACAGCTGCTGACATTAACTCGCAGGCATTCCTTGATCGAGCGAAAGAAGTGTACAAGGAATCCGGTGCAAACGAGGAAGAGGCAACAAGGATCGCAGAACTTGCGAGAGACTATTTCAACGCAGACCTTACCGGAGACAGCGAGACTGCACAGAAGAAGCTGCAGCAGATAACGGATATCCTTGCCGGTGGCGAGAACGATCTTAGAGACAAGTGGACACTGCGTGATGCTCTTGAAGTAGCAGGCGAGATGGTCCTCAGCGTGGGAGCAGAAGCTACGCCAGGGGCGATATCCACTGCACAGACAGGCGGACAGTATAAGGCGAACTATGGAACCGAAGGTGTCCGCAAACTTGCGAAGGTAGTCGAGAATCTCGACACAGACAAAACACACCAGGCAGCTGCCATTGTGGACGATATCGACAAAGGTAAAGACATCTCGAACACACAGGTGGCCATGCTCATGGAATGGTCCAACGCTGCAGCACAGAAGGCTCAGGACAGAGAGATCACAAGAGACCAGGTAGTGCAGAGGAAGATGAGAGACGAGAGCCTCTTCGTTCCGATAGTAGACACTGAGTACAATCTCGCTCCTGCAACTGCAGAGAGATTCGAAGCCATCACAGAGAGGGTGGCAGACCTGGCACAGGATTACATGGGCGTGAAGATGAGCGACAGAGATGCCTATGCGATAGGTGATGTAGTCGCTGCATACCAGACAGGCACGATCTCCGCAGAACAGATGAACGAGATCAACATGGAGAACCCTGAGAACAGGGCGGTGTTTGAAAGAGCGACAGGAATAAACCTCGATCAGTACACAGTTAAGGACCGCAAAGGGAATATCAATGTGGCTGCATCCAACACAGCGATGCAGGAAGACCTGTTCGCTAAGGCCGCTGACAACTACATGAAGTCCGCAAGGCTTGAGCAGGAAAACTGGAATGATGTAGCAAGAGGCCAGGCCTATGAGAAACTCACATCCAACATGGATGGCATGGGCGGAGTAGGAATCCAGCGTGTGCTTGAGTCTGTTGATCCGAGGAACAGAGATGATTTCATGCTCGCAGGATCTGTGGCGAGAAGAGTATACGAACATGCAAGAGCTACCAATGATGATTGGAACACAGTGAAGCGAGACTTCACACAGGCCTTTGGTGCAGACATGAACGAAAGCATGAAGTATGTGTTCGACATGGCGAAAGAGGCAAAGGCGATAGCCGAAAACAAATACTACGGCAAACAGGTAAGTCCAAAGAGTAGCATTGGTGATACTGTGGTAGCCGAAGGTAAATTCACAAACGAATCAGCAAGAGAACTCAAGGGCAGCGAGATCGGTGTCCTCACTTCTATTGCAAGTGAGCTGGGCATCGATGTCATTATGACTGACGCTCTTGACAGAGGCGAGAATGGTAGATACATGTCAGGGAAACGAACCATCATGCTCAATGCGGCCAACACTATGGGCGAGAACCTTGAGGCTATATTCTCACACGAAGTCACTCACCATCTCGCAGCTTATGCTCCTGAAGAGTACATCAAGCTGTCGAGATTCGTCATGGACAGATGGTACAAGGCAAATCCGGACGAGTACAATGCTGAGATCAAACGCATACAGAAACTGTACAAGGATGCGAAGAACCAGGAACTTTCGCCTGAGGAAGCTCTTGAGGAGCTTATAGCAGACGGATCGAGAGACTTCTGGCAGGATGGAGAACTCATCAACTCTGTCACCACAGAGGAGCCTTCACTTGCGAAGTCGATCATCAATGCGATCAAGTCCTTCCTGGGCAAGCTGAGGAACATGCTCGCATCCGGAAACATTACTGACGAAAATGTCCGTGAAGGATTCTTTGCTGAGATCGGTGCATACGATGAGGCATACAGACTGTGGCTCACTGCATACAACGCTGCACGAAGCGATAGCGCAAGACAAGCCATCGATGAGTGGCAGGACAAGGTGTTCGAAGAGACAAGATCTTCCATCTCAACCACAAATGACGTACTTGCTGATAGAGATGATACGGCCATCTTTATCAAGAACACTTCCGACGCAAACTACATTGATATGATTTTCAGTGGTGAGAAGACGGAAGAGACAAGATCGAGAAGAACTCTTGATGCTTACATAGGCAAGGAAGTCGCAGTCACAGATGGCAAGAATGTATATGGAACTGTTGTCCTGGGCGAGCCTCATAAATACTCAGCAGAGGAATTCAGAAGCGAAGAAGCGCAGGCGAAACATCGTGTACCTGAGGGAGATCAGTACGATTCAAAGAATGGCAAGTGGGCCTATCCGATTGAATCATATGAGAAATATGACAAGCCAAGGAAACTGTCAGATAGCAGGGACTACTTAGGCACAAGGCAGGCAAGGCAGGTGAGATTCTCCATCACTCCTGAGCAGGACACCGACTACATGTCCGCTGTCGAGCGTGGTGACATGGAGACAGCACAGCGTATGGTGGATGAGGCTGCTAAAGCCGCAGGGTATGACTCGCATTTGTATTCTGGTACGGATGCATTTGGCTTTACTCAGATAGATACATCAGCACCGGGCGGAGACGGATTTTCATTCTGGGCAACTAATAGCGAAGATACGGCCTCAACATATACACAGTTTGGAAAAGTAAGGCGGATTAATTCGGACATTTCTGAGGAAGACCTTGAAGATTTAAATGAAAGAACATACACAAAACTTGAAAACGCTGTAGAAGATTTCCGTAGACTTATAGACAAAACTTTCAGCGAGTGGTATTTTGGCCAGCAAAACAATGACTACCTCATGGGCCTTATTGAGGACAGCATGGATGCGTTCAACGAATATCAAGACGATGTCTATAACGCACTGGATGAAATCGTTTACGATGCATACGATTCCTATGGTGGTGACCTTCAGGATGAATTCGAAGATGTTGAAGAATTCCGTGAAAGTCCAAGGGGCGAGGAAATATACAGGGTAATAAACGAAATAGAAGATATATGCAAGAACATACAAAGAATTGGCCGTAATGAGATTAAAGGCGGAATATATGAATTGTATGCGAACACTGACAACATGTATGTATTCGATGGGAAGGGCCAGAGCTGGAATGCTCTACGCCCGGACTTTATGCCTGCCAAGAAAACTGCCTGGTCTGATAACGCCCCATACAAAACAAGAGAGCTGGCAAATTGGGCAAGGGAAAACGGATATGACGGAATAATCTTTAAGAATATTGAAGACAGCGGCCAGTATGGGGATTCGCTTGCTGCCGATGTATTCACATTCTTTAACCCACAAGCTCAGGTAAAGTCCGCAGATCCTGTCACATACGATGATGCCGGCAACGTCATTCCTCTGAGCAAACGCTTCAATGAGGAGAACGAGGACATCAGGTATTCGCTATCTTCACTGTCAGAGGCTGCCGGCCTGACATTCGCCAAGAAGGATGGCATGACCGTCCTCACAGATGCTAAGGGCAAAGTCATTGACGAAGTGACACCGGAATATCTGAAGAAGACTCCGATCGGCAGACTGATAACACTGTCGAACACCAGGCCAGGATTCAACGTCATGAGCGATGACGCTGCGAATGCTCGTCTGAAATTCATGAGCGATCTTCTCAACATGGTTATCAGGACTCAGGACGTAGACCTCATCTGGGCCGTAAGCGGAACCCTGGGATATGATCCTGCACATCTGGTAGACGAGAATACGCCTAAGGACAAGATCAAGGAGAAGAAGAGTAAATTCGCATCGATCACCGGAAACAGTGACCCACAGTATAAATCGACTATCGACTTCACAACGATCTGTGTAAAGACACAGGCTATCGTTGACGCTATGAGCGAACTCATGAAGAAGATGGGCAGAGGCCTGTCTGAGCATGAGATTATCGACATCGTATATAACGAGACGCACATGGCAGGCGAGCAGGTGCCTTGCCCGGTTTGCTACGTCTTCTCAAGATGGGTGGGCCTGGGCAATCTGTTTACTAAGATAAAAGAATTCCAGGAAGACTATCCGGAAGGCACTGACATGTCGCTCATCCAGGAAGAGTATGATCAGCTGCAGGCTGAAGTAGGTGAGATGGCCGAGAGACTTGACATCAAGGGCGGCAAGGCCAGAGATATCCTCTACAAGAATACAATCCAGAGACAGGATGAACTCGAAGAATTCAAGCAGCTTGGCACTCTTACTAAGGAACAGAAGGAAGAGCTTGAGCAGATCAATAGAAGGCTCGATGTTCTTGACCACTGGTCCTGGCTTGGCAAGACCAGACTCGATCCGAACTATAAACCGGTTCCGGACGAGATCCTCTTCGACATCAATGCCGGTAGAGAATTTGCTACAGAATATCCGGCAGTCTGGAAATTCAGAACCACCAGAGGCCCATCGCTGGGCAAAGCTGCAGCTCCTTATACACCATCCAGGCTGGGTGATACGATCAGAGGAATCGCTTCGCCAAGCTCTCTTAAAAAGATAGGCGAGGGGAGCAGACCATTCCTGTCAAAGAACCTGTCTAAGACAGCGAAGAAGTCATTTGACAATGCTGTAATGAATGCGAAGAGACAGAACAGAATGAATGGCCAGAGGCTCCAGAGTACATCGGACTTCCGTTTTGAGTACGGCCTGGATTACATCCTCTCATTCATTGAGCTTGAGGCCATAGGCGCAAAGGCTCAGATGTACACAAAGGTGCCTGAGGCTGTCAAATTCCTTGCGTCTACAATGGCTGAAGTCAACTGCAGCATCATGCCTCTTGGCAAGGGCGTAGACGAGAATGGGAACCTGATATTCAGTGATGTTACTGGTATGTCCTGGGAAGACGCTCTCGCACTCAGCAGGGCATATGACAACGTACAGCCTATACTCGTAGCTATAGGAAGAGAGCATCTCATCGCTGCGATGAAGAACAAGGATGTGACGATGATCATCCCTTACCATGCATCAGGATCAAGCGAAGGGAGATACGTCTCCATGATGCAGACTGTAGGCGAATCCGTAGAGGACCGCACAGACTTCGCTGAGTATGAAAACGAGCATGAGATCGAAGATGCTACGCCTGAACAGGTGGCAGCAAGGAAACTCCGCATCAGGCTCCTGACTGGGAATGCGGCTGAACTATCCGAGAAGGACAAGGCTGTGCTTGAAGGCAACGAAATCCTGCGCCAGCTCTACATCCGTGTATATGGGAAGGATGAGACCGGCAAAGCCGCCAAGCCTGATCCTAAGTATGTAGAGAACTTCGATGACGATGGAAATGACGCTGACTGCCTTGGCGTATATCTCACCAAGGACCAGGCCAACGTCATGATGCCATACGAGTACTGGGACAAGACCAGCACTTCCGAGCAGGCGGACGCTCAGGGCAAAGCCTACCAGGATTACTGCGAGTCGCTTGGCCTCACTCCGGTATTCTCCGGCTGGGACGCTAAGGGCAAGTACCATGAGGACATGGACTTTACAGAGGTTCCGGGTTACTGGAAGACCCTGATCGACAGGTGCATGTACAACAATGATGGTAGCTACCACAAGCAGAGTGCTATCAACCTGGACAAGGTGGATCTCGACATGCTCGACTCTGAGATGATGAGAGACGAAGTCAAGAAGCCTCTCAAAGTCAACGATCCTGCTAAGACAAAGGAGATTGTAGACAAGGCTCTCGCAAGGATCGAGGCCGAACAGGCTAAATTCTCGATCTCAGCAGATCTCGACAAGCCGTACATGGACGCTGTCAACTCCGGCAACATGGATGAAGCTCAGAGGCTCGTTGATGAGGCTGCCGAAACTGCAGGATATACGATAAAAGCCTATCATGGAACTACCGAGGACTTCACTAAATTCTCAAGAGCGAAGTGGGGGGAAAACTATAAATCATATTTGGAATATGGTGCAGGTTTCTACTTCACTCCAAATGAGGAAGAGGCAGAAAGGTGGTCGAAACGCAGTCGCACGAAAAAAGACTTTTCTAATGCAAAAGTAATGTCTGTTTATCTTTCGTCAGAAAATGCTGTAGGTGCAGACGATCCGGTTCCTGGTGGAAGCCAGGCACTTCAAAACATGGGGGTAGAAAAGGCTAATGCAGATTTTATCGCAAATAGAACTTATCGCTTTATTAATTATCTGATAGAGGATAAAGGCTTTGACAACACAGAGGTCCAAGACGAATTAAAATCTCTTGGGTTTGATGCCGTAGATGCTACATATAATAAGAAAATAGGAGATCGCAGAGGGCAGTTTATAGTCTTTGATCCTGAGCAAATCAAATCCGCTGACCCTGTCACCTATGCAGAAGACGGAAGTGTGATCCCTCTCTCCGAGAGATTCGATCCGAACAACGATGATATCCGCTACAGCCTGCCTACACAGGACAGCGATGGCAACGTCCTTACCGATGGGCAGATGGAATACTTCAAGAACTCCCAGGCGAGAGATGCAGAAGGCAAGATGCAGGTGGTCTACCATACTACGAATCGTGGTGGATTCACTGTGTTTGATCCATCATATTCTGACGATAGGCGGAGCTTGTTCTTTGCATCAAATTGGGATGTCAGTCAGACATATGGAAGAAGAGCCGATAAGCCTGTCGATATAAACAGAGATGATAGGGATGTTACTCTCGAAGAGTTTCTTGACATGGATCAAGATTATGGCGCACCAGGACTTATTACTTCACGCTTGATTTCTTTGGTCGATGTAGAAACAGGAGAAGTTTTGGGAGATGGTGATAGCTTTGCGGAAGCTGGCAATCTGCTGACTGAGTGGTACAACTCTAAAGGAGAAAACAATCCCAACTTGCGTTTAGACATTCCTTATCAGCCGAGTGGAAAAGATACTTTGCTGGACTATGATGGGTTTGTTTCCTGGATGAATGACATGGTTAAAGAGCAGGGGGGACTTAAGCAGCGAGGCTACTACTCCTGCTATCTCAACCTTGAGAATCCGCTGACCGTGGATGCGAAAGGGGCATTTTGGAATAGCATCCCTTATACTGTCCAGGCAGACGAAGTAAGCGACTGGCGAAGAGACGATGCATATGACAAACTGAATAGTGAGGCTTCAAAACGAATAGATCGCATCAGTATTGAGCAGATATATGACAAGAAGGGAGAACAGGTAGGATTTGACTATGCCGTTTATGTATCAGAAAAAAGCGAGGAACTTGATGAATGGACACACAGACCGGAATGGGTGCTAAACGCAATCAATGGTTCCTTGAGGCTTGATAAGGACTCGGGTTCTTATGAAGACTTTGATGATTACATCGATGATTACAATGGTCTTTGGGGAGATCTTGACGAGATAATAAAAGACGCAGGTATTCCTATAGATTATTTTCTGAATGTAATTGATGAACAAGCTGACGAATCAGGGAATATAGATTACAAGCCAAACAACGTCACAAGAGAAGACTGGATAACAAAGGACGGAAGACTCCTAGATGCGGACTCATATTTTGAATATACCGAGACTTATTCTACCAGGCAACTTGCTAAACTGGCCCAAGATCAAGGCCGTGATGGGGTAATCATCCGCAACTGTAAAGATTTGGGTGCAGGGTCAAGTTTTAGGGGGAATAATGAATTCTCCGACATCTTCATTGCCTTCTCGTCTAATCAGGTAAAGGACACACGCAACGAGAATCCATCCGAGAATCCGGATATCAGGTACAGCATTCCGCCTGAGGAAGAGATAAAGGCGCATGCGGCGCAAAGGGTAGAGAACATCAACGAGATCCCACTTAGTGATCCTGTGCTTGAGAGAAATAGACTTGATCACATGACAGCAGAGGATGCCTTTATTGATGGCATATCTGACTCGTGGGAGAGGAGAATCCTCAACCTTGATAAGCAGATGGGCAAGACGCCTCTAAAAAATAGTCTTATTGGCATAATGAAACAGGTGCGGAAAGGCTCTAATACTGACAGACAGTATAAGACCGAGACGCTCAACGAAACGATCAAGTCAATCAAGTCAATGTATAAACTTGCGAGAAAAAATGAAACAGAGGCATTTGCAAGGAAGGCATGGGAAACTGCAGAACATATCGTGGATGACATCGATTACAACGATGCGCTGTACCAGGAATACAAGGAAATAAAGGCATTCTTTGACAGCACAATACTTGCCCCAGGAGAACTGTGGGGAGATAGAGAAATGCAGTCTTTCGCAAGCGCAAACTCCGGAAAGATGCGATTCACATATCATCCTATTAACGCACTTGAAGGCAATGAGATTGAGATCGATCAGGCCTATCGTATCATGCGAAAACAGCATCCGAGCTTCTTCACTGACGAAGTATCTGGCCCTATCGAGCAACTTATGCAGATGCAGGCGGTGCTTGATAATACCGATGCATATAGGGATGCATACACTTCCGAGGAACATGCGAAACTTGTTGAGGAAGTGGCAAACAACCTTTGTAACATCGTAAGCGAAGGAAAGGAATTCCATGCATCGATAGGCGAGCTTAATGTCAATGCTATGAAACTGAGGCATGAAGAGGCTCTCTATAAAGTTACCGAAAGGCGGAACCACATTGCCGAATTCCATAGAGAACGAGCCGATATGTGGAAGCAGAAATATCAGGATAGAATCAAAAAGGAAGGCACAGATAGGGCAGAGAAGAAGTCGAGGCGAGAACACAGAAAGAGCTTCGACAGAATCGCAGCAGACTACAACGATCTGTGCAAGTGGGTGCTTGAGCCTACTAAGGAAAAGAATGTTCCGGAAGAATTCAGGAAGTCGCTTGCCGAATTCCTTCAGACACTGGATCTTCAGACAGAAAACAGCAAGAGACTTGAAGAGAAGACCGGCCGTGTAGCTAACAAGACATTCAAGCTGCGTGAGCTGAAAGACAGGCTCAGAGATCTGTCCGAAAGCAAGACTGATGCTGATGGAAACTACACTCCGGCACTGTTCGAAGTCGATGCGAATGTAGACTTCCTGCTGCAGAAGCTCGCTGATAAGGTGGAGAAGAACGGCAACACCATCGATGCCCTTGACAATGAAGATATCCAGACCATCGAAGTCTTCATGAAGCTCTTGATCCGAAACATCAAGAGGTACAAGGAAGTCAAGCTGGAAACAAAGATGGCTGAGCTGAATGATATCGGTGAGAGATGCGTTACATTCCTTCGTGATAAGCGTGATCGTGATGGTATCTACGGCAAGAGAGAAGGCTTGCCTGGAGTAATAGAAACTATCAATGCGACAGCTCTTACTCCGGCCTACCTGTTTGACAGGATGGGGCCTCTCAAAGAGATGTACGATGTTCTTAGACACAACGGATTCGATACATATATCCGCAACGAGAAGATGATTATCGACAGGATGTCGACGATTCTCAGCGGATACTACAAAGGCAATGAAAAGAAACCAAGGCCAGGCAGCGAGATCGAAACATGGCGAGACAACCGAAGCGAGCAGACTATCGAACTCGAAAGCGGCAAAACTGTCACCATGACTGTGGCCCAGATGATGTCGCTGTATTGCCTCGTAAACAGAGGAACCCAGGCCACCGACCACATGACTATAGGCGGAATAGTAGTAACGCCTATCCAAGAAGGCAGCAAGATCCAGCAGGTGAAAGACACACTGAAAGGCAAGCGCATCGCAGAGACATCTCAGAAGCGTGTACTAACTGAGACGGATATGCAGAACATTATCGCTAAACTAACGCCTGAACAGATCAAGATCGCTGATCAGCTGCAGGAACTCATGTCAACAGACATGGCCAGGCTTGGCAACGAGGCACACAGGGATCTGTACGGATATAACAACTTCAACGATCCGAACTACTTCCCGATCAAGGTGTCCGGAAACGAACTCAAGACGGATATCAACAATATTGGAGATGTAGTCGAGAAGATCAAGAGCTATGGCCCGGCCAAGCCAGTCACACCTAGAGCAAAGAATGCGATTGTAATAGATGACATCTTCACAGTGGTAGCCGATCACTGCAACGGAATGAACCTGTATAATGCATATCTCGTGCCGATTACGGACTTCATGAAAGTGCTTAACTACACTCATACATTCGAGGACGGTGAAGTCTTGACTATGAAGGATGCTATCGAGCAGGCGTATGGCAAGGATGTCCTGAAGTACATCATGAATCTTATGAAGGACATTAACGGCATCAAGGCAGACAACAGAGGCGGATTAGAAAGCATCATGAATAAGGCTCTGGGCCTTTCCAAGAAAGCAGCAGTATTTGGCAATGTGAGAGTAGCACTCCAGCAGCCAACGGCTATCGTCAGGGCAGCTGCTGAGATCGATCCTAAATACTTCACAGGAATCAAACTCAATGCCTTGAATGGTGACCAGAGGCGTGAAGTGTACGAAGAGATGTACAAATATTGTCCTATCGCACTCTGGAAGTCCTGGGGATACTACGATACATATATGGGCAGAGACATCGAGGATGTCATGATGAACAACTGGAGCATGAAAGATGTCGCACTGTCCGGAATATATGGTGCATTGGATAATGCTACATGGTCAGGAATATGGCAGGCCGTTAAGAAGGAACAGATGGACGAGCATCCTAAAATGGATCACAAGTCTGAAGAATTCCTGCAGATGTGCGGAAGGCGAGCAAGCGAAGTGTTCGATAAAACACAGGTAGTCGATTCGACCTTCCACAGGTCGGACGCAATGAGGAACAGACAGGTGGCTGTAAAAGTCTTCACGGCATTCATGGCTGAGCCTACACTCACGCTCAACGTATTCAGGGCGGCACTGTTCAATGCTTCAGAACTAAGGAAGTCCGGTGACAAGGCCGGAGCCACAAAAGTTATAGCCAGGGCATTGGGAGTACTCATAGCTCAGGCAATAACAGTTTCCGCAGCGCAGGCCTTTGCAGACGCTTGGAGAGGGAAAGACCCTGGCCTGCCTTGGGGCGATGATGACGATGACGATGACAAGGAAAACGGCTACTGGGTAAGATGGCTCCACAACTTCATCCAAAACACCTTTGACCAGCTTCACCTTGAGAACAATATGTACCTAATCAAGGACATCACTCCGTACATCAATTACATGGCGAGCAAGGGAGCTGATTACTGGAATTGGCCGCCACTTCTTAGAGCCATTATGGGATGGGATCAGGATTATCTGTACAGCCAGAACAATCTCATATTTGCATCATTTGAGAACACGGCAAACGGAGTCGCTCAGGCATTCAAGAAATTGGAGAAGGGCGAGGAGTATGATAAACGCTGGTATGACATCCTGCAGAAGATCGCAAGTGGCATAGGCAATCCGCTTGGATTCCCGGCCGGGACTCTCATGAGAGACTTCAAACCTATATGGGACAAGATCGTTCCGGCGGCTTTCGCTGCAGATGAAGAGCTGCTTAGCTCATCAAGTAAAGGAAGCGAATCCTCAGAGAGCGACAAGCAGTCCGGCTCAAGCTCAGGCTCCGATTCTGACTCCGGCTCTGACTCTGGCACATCTGAGAGCAAGCTGAACGAAGGCCCATCCGGGAAATACATCAAAGGCTATGACAAAGAGGCTGAGAAGATCGCCTCAAGTGTCGCAGACAAGACCGGAGAGGAGAAAGAGAAGGCCACATGGGAGAAGGTGAGAGATTACATCAAGGAGCAGGAAGGTGCATCTGTTGAGGAACTCGTGGCCCAGGGCAAACTGAATGTACTTGAAGAGTACAGAGACATGTACACAGGAGCAGGAAATACCGATGCATACTTCGATGAGAGGATCATGGATGCCTGCAAGTCAGAGTATAAGAAGACTATCAACTACGATCAGACTAAAGGGGCCGAGTGGAGACAGACCATGATGAGGCACTTCATGACGGATCATGGAATGACGGACGCAGATGTATCCGCTATGGTTTACAAGTCTGAGACTGCGAAGGACCTGAAGGTGGCGATGAGGATAGGCGATGAGGGACTCATACAGGAATCGCTCATGCCACTCGCACAGGCAGGCCTTACTCAGGATGACCTTGATAAGCTCTGGAAAAACAGGAACAGGGTAGACCTGAAGAAGTATAAAGAGAATGGCGGACGTTACGCTGACAAGCTCAAGAGCATGGGGACATTCATATGGCCAACGGAAGGCGTGATCACTTCACACTTCGGCTACAGGAATTCACCGACAGCAGGAGCCTCATCTAACCATCCGGCCATCGACATCGGAGCATCTCAGGGAACACCGGTAGTCGCAGCTGATGGTGGAGTAGTAATCTATGCAGGTAATAATGGCGGATATGGAAACTCCGTAGGCATCAAGCATGATAACGGAATGGTGACGTATTATAACCATCTGTACGCATGGAACGTAAAGGTAGGTGATACTGTTGGACAAGGGCAGCAGATCGCTCAGGTAGGCTCGACAGGAATATCCACAGGCCCACACCTGGACTTCAAGATCCTCGACAAGGATGGCAAGCCTGTAGATCCTGAGAAGTATTTGAACTAACCACGATGATGGTGGTATAATCCAAATATGCTACAAGCATGATGCTCTAGAAACATTTCCAAAAGGAAAGGAAGACCGCAGACGAGTGGGTACGCCTGCGGTTTTCTTCTTGAATGCCCCTATAAAAAACTTATCAAATATTTATGCAAAAACTTGTTGCAATTGGTAGGGCATCATGGTAACATAGCAGTGGACGGATAACTATTCCTAAAATCACAAAGAAAAGCGTAGTTAAATAACATGTTAGGGGAGAATCTCCTACAATGTATCCGTCCGATGATGGGCGGATTTTTTTATTAGGAGAAGAGAGATGAAGACTATCACTAAACACAGGATGGAAGCGATCACAGGGGATACTCCACAGGAAGCTGCTGCCGCATTCAATGAGGCTATGGACAGACTCGCAGAACTCCAGCCTACCTACGAAAGAGATGGATCTGTATTCTGGATTCACTACAAGGTAGTGCATGAAGAGGCTGAGACCATAGCTGAAGCGAACGAACTTGCAGGCAACACAGCACACTGCATCGAGTGTCCTTTTATTATAAGAGATCTGAATCGCTTCGGCAATGTAGATGCTCGGAAGAAATGGGCAACATGCGGTAAGACAGGCCAGCGCACGAACATCGAGTGCAGGGCCTGTGACATCTATTACGAATCTGTGGGGAAAGGAGGATCGAATGGCTAACACTACAAACCTGAGGATCAGGCGAGCGATGGTAGACGCAGGCCTTAGCCAGTCTGGACTTGCAAAGCTGCTTGACATTCCGCAGCCGGAAGTCTCGATCATGCTCAAGTATGAGCTGGCAACTGAATTCCAGAAGGAGATCATCGCCAAGATCAAGGAAGCTAAAAACGAACCGGCATAGGCCGAACACATTCGTGCGTATGTCTGAACATGGGCAGGGAACACCGACAATTAAATACAACTTGCGAGATCATCTCGCTCTTAATAGGAATAGGAAAACCGAAAAATGCACCTCAAGATTTTTTCACCAAACTCCCTGCTCATATTCAGGCATATGCACACAGCGTAAACAGAATCAGAAAGGAGATAAACAATGTTTGACGATTATGACATTTATGAAGGTGGATGGACTCCATCAGACGAACTCGATTGGGAAGGATTTGAAGACGAGTACACTGACAACCATTGCTATCCACAGGAGTGGTAGAAAGGAGAACACATGGGTAAGCATGATATGGCAGAGCCGATGAACCAGGCTCTGGAGAGACACTACAAGGACCGCATCAAGGAACTTGAGATGAAGCTGAGCAAAGCACAGGCGGATCTCAACGAAGCAAATGCAACAGCGGACAGGCTCAGATTCAATATCGAGACTGACAGACAGAAGATCGATGAACTTGAGGATTCGCTCATCGAGATGACGATCCTCGCTACAGCAAGAAAGAAGGCATGACATGAGCGACAACCTGACAAACATAACGCAGATGACATGGTATTGCCTGGAACACTATCCGGAGACGAGATCCTCTGACAGATCCCTTATACTCCACATCTACTCGCAATTCTATGGAGTATACTCGGAGCCGTTTTGCAAGGTGATGGACAGATCAGACCTTCCATCCTTTGAGAGCATCAGAAGAACGAGGCAGAAAATTCAGGCAGAAGTGGAAGAACTTAGAGCTGTGCCGGAAGTCGAAGACATCCGCATAGCAAAGCAGGAAGAGTACATCGAGTATGCAAGAGAGGAGATCACAGCATGAACAAGGTAATAAACGCAATCAAATGGATAGTGCTTGGCATTCTGTATGCAGCACTTGGACTCGCAATGGTGATAGCTGTAGCAAGCAGCTCACCGATGATGTAAAGGAGATAGAGATGAGCATAGAAATGTTAAGAAATATGTCCGAAGAAGAGCGTATGCAGTACGCACTCGACAGCCTCAGCGATGCAGTAAAAGACCTGGCACACAGGATAATGATGCTGAAAGCCATGGCTAATACGCATAATGGCATCAACCCTGAGGACTTTGATAAGGCATTTGAAAAGGAATGCTCCAAGGAATGGGACAAGGTAAAGGACAAGACGGAACATGAGCTGGCTGTTATGGGGATGCTTGAGATGATGACTCATGGCATGTCCATTGAGGAAATCTTTGGAGAAAGCGAGGAAGAGTAATGGCAAGGAAGATAGCAGATACAAAAAAGATGACTCACGATGAGTGGCTTGAACTCCGTAAGTCATCCATTGGTGGCAGTGATGCTGCCGTGTGCGTAAACATGAACCAGTATGGTTCGTTACTGACATTATATGCCGACAAGATGGGCATGTCAAAAGATAAGGAAACGAGCGAGGCCATGAGGCTTGGCACAGATCTTGAGGCATATGTAGCTGAGAGATTCGCAGAGAAGACCGGCAAGAAGGTAAGGAATGATTTCTTCATGTACGCAGACGATGAGTACGAATTCCTGACAGCGAATATCGACAGAAGGATCGTAGGTGAGAATGCCGGCCTGGAGTGTAAGACGATGGGATCATTCCACGGATACAACTTCGATAACGGTGATGTGCCATCGCACTACTATTGCCAAGTACAGCACTACATGATGGTCATGGGATTCGATATGGTCTATCTGGCCATCCTCGTCCTTCAGAGAGGACTTTATGTCATCGAGATAAAAAGGGACGATGACTTCATTAAATCCCTCAGAGAGGCGGAAATCTCCTTCTGGAAGGGATATGTAGAGCCGGGGAAGATGCCTGACGCAGATGGATCTGAGGCAGCATGGGAGACTCTGAAAGAGATCTATCCTGACACAGTGCCGGAGAGCGAGATATCCATCGCAGGCCTCGACAGATTAGTCACTGACTACAAGGCCATGAACGATCTCGCCTGTGAGTATGAGGACAAGGCTGAAGAGATCAAGTCGAGGATATGTCAGAAACTCGGCAAGAACGAGATCGGAAACGGAATCGAGTACGGAGTGTCCTGGAAGAAGCAGAGCAGATCCTATTTCGACTCAACAAGATTCAAGTCTGACTATCCTGATCTCTGGAAGAAGTATCAGAACCCAAGAAGTTACAGAGTCTTCCGCACAAGGAAGATGAAGAAGAATAAAAAAGGAGCGTAATCATGAACAACACAGTAAACGTAAACGAAAAGGTACAGGTACCGGTTAAGAAGGGACAGCAGAAATTCTCTGTGATGATCCAGTCGGATGCCTACAAGAATCTTATCAACAATACTCTCGGAGATCCGAAGAGAGCGAATGGATTCATCACGGCCATCACGTCAGCGGTAGCCACGAATCCTGCTCTTACAGAGTGTGATCCTGGGACCATCCTCTCAGCAGGCCTTCTCGGTGAGACACTGCAGCTCTCACCATCGCCTCAGCTCGGACAGTATTACCTTGTGCCATTCAATGACAGGAAGCTCGGACGCAAGGTGGCACAGTTTCAACTCGGATACAAAGGCTATATCCAGTTAGCTATCCGTTCAGGACAGTATAAGAAACTGAATGCTATGGCCATCAAGGAAGGCGAACTTATCAAGTATGATCCTCTGAATGAAGAGATCGAAGTACAGCTTATCGAGGATGAGGCTGAGAGAGAGGCTGCTCCTACCATTGGATATTACGCCATGTTCGAATATCTCAATGGCTTCAGGAAGGTGATCTACTGGTCGAGAGAGAAGATGGAAGCTCATGCGAATGAATACTCCCAAGGATACAGAGCCAGAAAGGGATACACCTTCTGGGAGAAGAACTTCGATGACATGGCGATCAAGACGATGCTGAGACATCTGATCTCAAGATGGGGCATCATGTCCATCGACTTCCAGAAGGCTTATGAGGCGGACATGGGAGTGATGCACACACCAGGCGGAAGTATCGACTATGTGGACAATGACGATTCATTTGACGCTGATACGGATGATATACCGGCAGCGTTTGAGGTAGCGGAAAGCGAGGAGAAGTAGCATGTCAAGAACAAAGATAGAAAAGAGATACTACGATTATGAAGATCTGATGGAAGTCGCAAAAGGAGGATATGTACAGGGAAGCCTCGATGCTCTTTCAAAATGCTCTTTGGAAGATGCACTTGAAAGTAAGGAAGAACTTTATGACTTCATTGCTTACAAATGGGCAGGCGATGGGTATACAGCAGCAGAGATTGCTGAGATGGAAGAGGAGAAGTAGATGCTCTACTACAAGATAGTTATGAATGGCGATATGCCGGTGCGAGAATACTACGGATATTGCAAATTCTGTGGTGAATATATCCATGAGTGCTATCCGAGGGAAGAAGATCCTGAGACTGGCGAATGGATATGCGTGAAGTGTGCGTATCTCCAAGGCTACTGGAACGAGGAAGACCTTGGAAGAGTGTTTCATGTAAAAAGAGCAGCCGTAAGAAACGGAATTATATACACCACAGATAAGAAATTCCCTTGGGAAAAAAAGAAAAAACAGCAACGGCATTCACCAGAGTACGTATCTTGGAGAACGCATGTCTTTGAGAGGGATAAGTACACATGTGCTATCTGCGGTCAGGTAGGTGGTGAGCTTAATGCTCACCACATCCGATCGTTTAAAGACTATCCGGAGTTAAGGCTTGATTTGAATAATGGGGTGACACTGTGTAAGGCATGCCACAAAAGGGTTCATAAGGAGAAAGATCGTGAATGGATACATACTGGTAAGCAAGGGAATACTGGACAGCGAGATATGGAACAAGCCACCGATGTTCCTGAAAGTGTGGATATATCTTCTGACTAATGCCAACTACAACGATTATGGAAACTTAAAAAGAGGGCAGCTATTCACTTCTATTCCGGAGATCCAAAAGGCCTGCGCTTACAGAGTAGGATACCGAACAGTCGAGCCTTCAAAGAAAGAAATATGGGGCATCCTTGAATACCTACGAAATCCCAGCGAAGGTAACGATGAAGGTAATGCGAAGGCACCAATGATAGTAACAACGAAGGTAACACACGGAATGATTGTTACCATTTGCAAATACAACGATTATCAAGACCCAAAACATTACGAAGGTAACAACGAAAGTAACAACGAAGGAATGCCGAAGGAACTACGAAGGGAACGGCAAGGGAACAATATTAAGAAAGAAAATAAAAGAATTAAAGAATTAAATAATCATAGTCATATCAGTAAGCGCATCGAGGACATGACTCAGGAAGAGAAGGATGCATTCCATCGAGAGGCTATGAGGAGATTCTATGGAGAGTAATCATGAAACATTTAGGAGATATCACGAAGATAAACGGAGCTGAGATAGAGCCGGTGGACTGCATCACAGCAGGTAGTCCTTGCCAGGATCTATCCGTGGCTGGTAAAAGGGCCGGCCTTGAAGGAGAGCGAAGCGGTCTCTTCATGGAGCAGATAAGGATCATAAAGGAGATGAGACATGCAGATGAACAGCGTGGGAGAACAGATGAGTTTATTCGACCAAGATATATGGTCTGGGAGAATGTTCCAGGAGCCTTGTCCTCAAACAAGGGAGAAGACTTCAGGTGCGTCCTTGAAGAAACAGCGAGGATCATCCAAGAAGATGCCGATATACCTGGACCTCCGAAAGGGGGGTGGCCATACGCCGGATGTATTGTGGGCGATGGGTGGTCCATTGCTTGGAGAATACACGACGCACAGTTTTGGGGAGTCCCCCAAAGAAGAAAACGCATCGCTCTTGTCGCAGATTTTGGTGGAAGAAGCGCATCCGAAATACTCTTTGTCCGCAAAGGCTTGTCGAGGGATACTGAACCGAGCTTCCAGACGAGGGAAGAAACTTCCGGAGATCCTACAGGAAGCACTGGAGAAGCAGGCCTGTAAAGATGAGCAAGATAACTAATAGCTGCACTCTCAAAATCAGGGGGGGTGTGGATAGAGATGCAAATGGGAAGAAGGCAGGAAAGGGTGCGCTAATCCAATGGGAGAAGTCAGCAACATTAGGCGTGAGCCAGGATCAGACATTATTTGTCTGGAAGGAAACGGATCAAGGCCTTCGCACTTTGGTGACGGATATCGAGTAGGGGGGGCGATGTACACATTGAACAGCACAGAAGTACATGCGGTGTGTTATGGAATATGTGGTTATCATTCAAACTCGATGCTCTCAGATAATCCGTACTCTGGATGCTATGAGGCGAAGACTTCACGGACGCTTGATCTAAATGGTGGATCTCCTGCCTGTAACCAAGGGGGTGTATGTATCGTTGAAATTCATAGCGATAGAGAACCATCCGAATGACAGCAGAGTAAAAGATAAGGGAAGACGGAATATGTCAGAGCTTAACCGGACGCATGGGTACAGGGGGCGGCAATACTCCAATCGTACTCATACTTATCGAAAGTCAAGACGAGCGCAAAGCAGTACAGACTTTGAAACATGGATAGCAAGCGATGTATCCAATACCATCAACCTGTTTGATGGGGGGGGATACAAGAGCAACAACGATAGTGGTGTATGAAACAGACAACACTGACAGAGAAGAGATTCTTTGAATGGCATGAGGACGAGGTATCCGTCACATTAAGAAATCGTGGCGGATCATATGGGGGGGAGCGAGGTACTCGTTATTTGCTCTACCAGGAAACCATCGGAGCCTTGTGTGCCACAGACTACAAATGGGTGCAGCAGGAACAAGTGATGCAAGGAAAATTGATAGTGTATGAAAATAAGACGAAAAGACGGTAATGCGTGGTCATTAGACGAGAAGATGGGACAGACGTATGTACACAGAGAATGTGCAAACACACTGGCACAGAGAGACTACAAACAACCACAGGCGGTGATCTATGAGTTATCAGGAAGTGACAGGATGTCTGACAGCGAATAGCCATCCTGGGAGCTACTGCGGACAAGACGCATACAGCGATATGTTCGTGACGGAGAAAGGAAATATTGAAATGGAAACTGTAGTACGAAGACTTACTCCAATGGAATGTGAAAGGCTTCAGGGATTTCCTGATGGCTGGACAGATATAGGTGAATGGACAGACACGAAAGGCAAGGTGCATAAGGAGTCGAGCGACTCAGCAAGGTATAAGGCTCTTGGCAACAGCATAGCTCTTCCGTTCTGGTTCTATCTCCTCAGAAGGATATCAGCTCAGTATGAGAGACCTGCTACACTTGGATCTCTCTTCGATGGTATATCAGGCTTTTGCCTTTGCTGGGAGAGATGCAATGGACGAGGCACAGCGAGGTGGTCGAGTGAGATCGAAGAGTTTCCTATAGCCGTATGCAAGAAGCATTTCGGTGATGAGGAAACAGGAGAGAAGGGAGACTTAGGTGAATACATATAACAAGAACATGATCTGGATGGCATTCAGATGACATGGGGAGAAATAATCGAGGAGTGATGCGATGGTTATTATTGATATGGAGATGCCGAAGTGCTGTGCTGACTGCGTGTTTTTCGTCCAGGTAGCAGGCTCTGAGGTAACAGAGTGCATTATGCCAGAAGGAAGAGAAGGGCAATGGTGTCCATTGGATGAGTACAAGGAGATGCGAAATGATACTAAAGAATCATGTAACCATAGACAAGTTTATGCTTGAGAAAACAAAGGATCGGTCAGAACTTATTGAATATGTCACAAAGAACATGGAACGCAATCTGGTAGAAGCAATGCTTGATCAGATCGAGCCTGGAAAAGACTACCTAATTAGGCTGCGTGGTGCTGATTATTACGAACAGATAAGCACGAATATGTGCGGATACAAGATGGCTCTTGGAATAGATGGATGGACACCTTGCAGTGAGAGACTGCCTGCTTTTAATGAATTCGTACTGCTGAGTGGTGATTTTGAATCAGGAGCAAAGATCATCATTTCAAGCGGTGATAATGTCAGATATTGGTGCAATAAATTTTCAGGCTTAGCATGGATGCCACTACCAGAGCCATACAAGGAGAAGTGACTATGCCTAACTATGGTCACACAGCTATATGCCCATTCTACATGGGCGAGAAACCTAAGACGATATCATGCGAGGACGCATTCCGGAGATTCAAGGACGAGAAGAGAAGGGATGCATGGACCAACATGTATTGCTACGAATGGGACTGGATGAAGTGTCCCTATGCTGCAGACCTGACAGAGGCGTATGAGAGATACGAGAAAGGAGATGACATGGCACTGGAGAACCATGAGAACGAGGCCCTGAGGAAGGAACTCAAGAGTGTAAGCACCAGGCTTGGACGCATCGAGAAGAGATGCGAGAGGCAGCAGAAGAAGATCGATGAACTCAGAGCTGTCAATCAGAGCCTGACTACACAGAACATCAACCTGCACAAGCAGAACAAAGACGTATACAAGCGATGGCGTGAACTCGACCACGATACGGAAGAATACCAGAAGACAGTCTTCGACCAGGTGCAGAAGATATCCAGGATGTACGAGCAGAGGATATGCTATCTGATCGAGGAATATGTTCCGGATAAGAAGTTTACTGAAGGTGATGTGGCAGCATGGGCAAAGGATAAAGCCTTCGCTCTTGTTTATGAGAGGGACGAGGACGAGATGTACGAACCATATTGGGCAGTGAGATACGGAGAGGAGACAGAGACAGAAGATGGACAACAGGATAAGGACATACAGGAACACACGGCAGAAGAAGTACGGAAACAGGAAGGTACAGATTGATGGCTATACCTTCGACTCCAAGAAGGAAGGAGCCAGGTACATGGAGCTTAAATTTTTGCTCGCTGCCGGAAAGATAAAGGACCTGGAACTACAGAAGGCCTACGAGCTGCAGGGATCATTCATCAATGCCAAGACAGGTAAGCGTGAGAGACCGATATACTACAAAGCGGATTTTGTGTATTTCGATATCGAGAGAGGTGAGACTGTGATCGAAGACGTTAAGTCTCCTGCAACAAGAGAGAATCCGGTATATCAGCTCAAGCGCAAGATGATGGCCCACAAAGGCCTGTACATCGAAGAGGTATAGGACATGATCCAAATAGGCAGCTTAGTAAGAGTCAATTTCAAGACAAGAAAACAACAGCACGATCCTGCAGCCAAACTACAAGGCCAGACGTTCGTGGTAAAGAAGAGAATATCCAAGAGAGGCGGAACAGAGACCAAGTATGTGTACGAACTGTACGGAGCCAAGAGTAAGTACGGCATACCATACTGGTTCATGGAAGATACGCTGGATGTAATTCAGGAAGGAGAGATCGAAGAACATGGGAATCAAGATAACAACAGATAGCAGAGGCGTAAAGGTATGGAGATCGGACAAGTATGAGCATCCGTCATATGCCATTCAGGTAAGCAAGAGAGAAGGCGATGGATGGATAAACCACTACCAGCCTGTACGCTTCAGGCAGGGCATCAATGTTCCAAATGGTACGCTGATCCATATCAGGAACGCATTCCCTACGCTGGACACTTGGGTGAAGGACGATCAGCAATTCAAGAGAGAGGTGTGGATGATCATGGAATTCGATGCAGAAGGCATGAACGCATCACAGACATCTCCTCAGGTGAGCATGGACGTTGATGATCTTCCGGATTCGTTCTCAGCTGCTGAGGATGAGATCCCATTCTAAGGAGCAGACGATGAGTAGATATGTAGATGCAGAATACATCAAGGCGGTTATGCTAAATGACAGGCTTATGCAAGGCAACGCTGAATATGAGTTGTGGAAACAAGAAGTCGATAAAAAAGTCGATGCGATGCCGTTTATCGACATAGTGCCGTGTGGCGAGTGCAAGTGGAGAAATGCCAAGATGATGTCTAAATCGGTTAAGTGCTTGTTTAGTGGCAAAGACGATGACTTCTGTAGTTACGGAGAAAGAGAGGGCGAGTGATGGGCGTGATAGTGCCAAGAGCGAAGATGCCGAACAACTGCGAAGAATGTGACTTAAAGGCTCTTTGCGAAGATTATTGGAAGAATATCAGAGAAGCATATACAAGACCATCGTGGTGTTCGCTTGATGATATAGACACGATGTATTTCTGCGGAGTGCCAATGGAAGAAGCCGTTGAAGTAATGCGTATGTATAAGAATGGCGAATTGGTGCATTTGGCAGACCGCAAGACCGAGCAGACGGAAAGGAGCGAGTAGATGGACAAGGGTTGTAGTAACTGCTACTACGAAGAATTCGACAAAGATGCATATCCTTGCTCGATGTGTATCAGAGGCGAAGAGCGAGAAGACAAGTGGCAACCGAGAGACAGGAAAGATTGTGTTATGTGCTTACATCACGAAGATTGCCACTACCAAGATCCGAAAGATATTCCGTGGACAGACTGTGGTTGGAAGTGATAACTGTACTTTACATTTCCGGCATGAATAATGCTAACTACACATTACATTCTACAAGAGAGGACAATAAATGGAGAGAGAGGAAACAGTAATGGAAGACTGTAAGCATCCGGACTGTGCTTACAGAAGGATGCTAAACAGCTACATAGAATGCTGTGACTACATCGGTGCAACAGGCAGATCAAGAGGCTGCAAGATATCAGAGTGTAACAAGTACAGACCTGGTACAGTCAAGTTTCCGGACAGCATGATCCTGGGGCCTGAGTAGTGGGGGGAGAATGAAGCGTCTCTTTTCGGTATCGTTCAGATATCGAAAGGAGACTTTTATTATGCCTAAGAACCAGAAGAAAACTGGTAGGCAGAACTACGATTGGGCAAAGATACAACACGAATATGTGACTGATCCGCAGATGACCATCAGGAAGATCGCTGCCAAGCATGGGATCAACACACAGACTGTTGCTAAAAAATCAAAGGCTGAAGGCTGGTTCGCCACCAGGAAAGAATACCAATCAAAAGTCATAACAAGAGCTATCACCGAAACCGGCAAATTGCAGGCCAAGGAGTTAGCCAAGGAAGCAGACTTTCTCAAGGCTATGAAGGGCCACATGGATAGAATGCTTTCGGATGACATGCAGTTTCAACGGCACATAGTTACAAACATTGTGACCGGAGAAGCAACAGAAGTTATATACAACAAGACTGATACGAAAGCCATGAAGGATGCAATGCAGACACTCAAGCTGATCGAAGAGATGAGCAGAAGCCTGTACAACATTCAGAAGGCACAAGACATTCAGAAGCACCAGCTCGATGCGGATAGGCTCAAGCTCGATCAGGAGAAGCAAGAATGGGAGAAGCAGAAGGCCGACATGCTGAAGCCTGATGCGAGCAACAGCATCCGGATAGAAGGCTTTGAGGAAGGATGGTCTGAGTAATGAGCGTCCTGAAAATTGCAGAACCGAACGAGAAGCAGAAGCTCTTCCTGAACAGTAAGTGCAAACACATAGCATATGGCGGCGCCAGGGGCGGCGGTAAGTCATGGGCCGTAAGGACTAAGGCCGTACTCCTCGCTGCAAGGTATCCAGGAATCAAGATGCTGATAGTCCGTAGAACCTACAAGGAACTTGAAGGTAACCACATCCGCATCCTCAAGAGCATGTGCCGAGATATGGCAAGGTACAACTCGACATCCAAGATCCTGACGTTCCAGAATGGATCTACTATCGAATTCATGTACTGTGCGAGAGACTCCGACCTTGACCGGTTGCAGGGACTTGAGTATGACATCATCTTCCTCGATGAGGCAGCGCAGTTATCTGAGTATCAGATGAAGGCCATCACAGCCACGATGCGTGGTGTCAATGCGTTTCCTAAGAGATGCTATTACACATGCAACCCAGGTGGACAAGGCCATGCATACATTAAGCGTGTATTCATTGACAGAGCATTCCTGCCTACAGAGAAGCCTGAGGACTATACATTCATACAGGCCTTGGTCGATGACAACACAGCACTCATGAAGGCTCAGCCTGAGTATCTCGCTACGCTTGAGGCCCTACCGCATAAGCTTCGTGAAGCGTGGCGTTTCGGCCGCTGGGACGTATTTGAGGGCCAAGTCTTCGGGGACTTCAGAGATGATCCTGAGCATTACGATGACAGACGATGGAGCCATGTGTGTAATCCGTTTCCGATTCCTGACGATTGGACGATCTACAGATCTATGGACTGGGGTTATGCGAAACCATTCTCTGTGGCGTGGACTGCGGTATCAGGTGCCGGCAGGATGTATCGCTTCAGAGAGTTATACGGATGCACAGGCGAGGCCAACGTAGGTGTCGAGTGGACAGTGCAGCAGCTCGCATCCAAGATCAGGGAGATAGAGGCTGAGGACGAACGAATAGCAGGTAAGCATGTCTATGGCATTGCAGATCCTGCCATCTTTGCGAGTGATGGCGGACCATCAATAGCAGAGCAGATGGAAGAGTACGGCATCTACTTTGACAAGGCTGACAACAAGCGCATCCCTGGAAAGATGCAGTGCCATTACAGGCTCGCATTCGATGAGGATGGCCTTGCGATGTTCTATGTGTTCAACACATGCAGGAACTTTATCAGGACTATACCGGCACTCCTCTACAGCGAGACAGACGTTGAGGATGTGGACACCAAGATGGAAGACCACATCTATGACGAATGGAGATATGTGAACATGTCGAGACCTATCGCTCCGAGAGCGAAGGTAGATGCAGAGCGAGAATGGACTCCTCCACCGGATGATCCTCTCAACCTGCACACGGATGACGTTGAATACGATACGTTTGAATTACTCATGAACAGTTAAAGGAAAGGAGACAGAGCGTGAATGAAGACAAGAAGAGCGTAGATCTCGTCCTTGACGATCACAGGACCTTCGGCAAGGAACAGATCGAGAAGGCCCTGACCGACTATCAAGTCTATGTCGATAGCAAGAAGATGGTCGATCTAAAGGCCACAGAGAACCAGCAATGGTGGAGACTGAGACACTGGTCGGTCATAGGCGGAGAGACTAACGAGGCACAGAAGGCCGGCATTGAGGTAGGCTCAGCATGGGCAGTGAACTCGCTCCTGAATAAACATGCAGATATCATGGACTCATTCCCTAAGCCTAATGTCCTGCCAAGAGAAGCAGACGATGAGATCGAGGCGGAGCTTCTGACAGATGTCATCCCTGCCATACTTGAACAGAATGACTATGAGCAGATATTCAGACAGAGCGCATGGGACTTCTGTATCGATGGAGCAGCCATCAAAGGTGTGTTCTGGGATACCAGCAAGCACGATGGTCTTGGTGATATAGCGATCACTAATGTCGATGTGCATAATCTCTTCTGGAAGCCAGGCATATCTGATATCCAGGACAGCGACAAGGTATTCCATGTGACTATCGAGGACATCGATGTAGCACGAGCCAAGTGGCCTAAGATAGCCAAGAAGATAGGCCCACAGGATTCAGGACGCATCACGAGATACATCCACGATGACACCATCGACACATCGCACTGCTGTGAGGTAGTCGATATGTACTACAAGAGGCAGGTGCTGTCTCCTGTGTACATGGATGGAGTGGATGAAGAGGGCAAGCCTACAAGGGTACATGTCCATGACGTTCCGAAGACAGTGCTGCATCTCGCCATATTCGTCAACAGTGAACTGGCCTTCTGTAGCGAGAATGAGGAAGGCTATGAGAATGGATTCTACGAGCATGGTAAATTCCCATTCGTGATAGCGAGGTTGTTCCCTATCAAGGATTCTCCTTGGGGATTCGGATATCTCGATATCATGAAGAACACACAGAAGGACATCGACAAGCTCGATCAGGCCATACTGAAGAATGCCATGATGAAGGCGAGGCCAAGATATTGGGCAAGGAAGAATGCCAACATCAGCATGGATGACTTCGCTGACTGGAATACAGAGATAGTCGAGGTAGGTGCCGGTGAACTTGGAGAGGCTGTCAGGAAGATAGATGTCGATGATGTTCCGTCAGGTGCGATGAACCATCTGATGAACAAGATCGAGGAACTCAAAGAGACATCCGGTAACAGAGACTTCAACCAGGGCGGAGTGTCCAGCGGAATCACAGCAGCAAGTGCCATTAACATAGCAGTGGCATAGCAGAGCGATCTGTTATGAAAACCAGGTGAATTCATGGAAAATCTCGCAAGAGACAATCATGAGCCAAGCATCAGTAATGATGAAGGTGCAGAGACTATCGAAAGGGTAACGAACCGAGTAGAGTACATCCAAGTGGATGGAAGTGCCTGGCCTCTCAAGGAGAGGATGATATAGTCCGATCCCTATGGTGACATAGGGCAGCCAAGTAAGGCGGCATAGGAGTAACGAACCTATGTGAACAGAAATGAGCTGCGTTACAGGAAGCAGGCTCTAAACTCAGTAGAGACTGCAACAAGGAGATGTATCGTGCAGAGCGTGAACTGTACTACATCATCATCGAGCTGATAAGACAATTCTATTCGGAGCCAAGAGACTTCCGTACTCAGGACAGTAACGGAGATCTCCGCTTCATCCAGTTTAGTAATGCCAATATCGTTGAGCAGGATAGAAGGAATCCTGATGGCACAGTGAGACATGTGAGGCCTGTGTTCGATATCACAGTCACCGCTGAGAAGCAATCTCCGTTCAATAGAGCCGCACAAAACGAGACAGCCAAGGAATTATATGGCATGGGATTATTTGAGCCTGAGAGAGCGATTCCTGCGCTTGTGTGCTTAGACATGATGGACTTCGATGGCAAGGACAAGATCAAGCAACAGATACAGGAGAACGCTACGATGCTGCAGCAATTCCAGGCAGCGATGCAGCTCATCACTCAGCTATCTATGATGGACCCACAGATAGCAGCGATGGCGATGCAGGCAGGCCTGACATCTCCTGAACAGATGGCTGCTATGGAGACTCAGCAGCAGATGGCCCAGGCTCAGCCACAGAGTAGTGGTGGTAGATCGAGCCAAGGCACTGCGGAAGACAGAGCAGCAAGGAACATTGACAAGGGCGATAACTCTCAGGCAGCCAAGGCGAGGCTGAGAGCTGCCAATCTGACACAGCCAAGGTAGGTGATAAGTGGTGACAAAGGTAATGTATAACGCTGATCCTATGAATGGGATCTACTACGAATGCCTCAACCATGCAGACGATCACGATGTATGCACGATCATATCCACGCTGTCGAATGTGATGGTAGAGGCTTGCCTCAAGGCAGATTGTGAGCCAACTGAGTACAGCTCAGGACATGTGAGGATAGACATGCCACTGACAGATGACTACACGCTGTACGTTTGCGACACTGTGTTTAAGCAGATACAGAATGTGGCCAGACTCCATCCTGATAATGTGAAGATCTATTAGCATTTATGGATGGATGGCTGGGGATAGACGGTGGACGGAAAAAGTGGGGGGAGAATATCTCCTCTCATTTTTTTATGCTTGCAACAGATAGTGAATCAATACGGAATCGCCAACCGGAATAAGGCAGAAAGGAACACTATGGAAAACAGAACATGGCTCTATGACTACCATCTCTTCAACGGAGAAGGTGGCGATGGAGCGACAGCCAGCACAACAGCTGCATCCGAGCCGGCAAAAGAGAGAGTCGAGTACGGCAAGGCCAAGGGCAACGAGGCAGCAGAAAGTCAGGTCGGCACTGACAATGGCGGACAGGCACAGAGCCTGGACGCAGAATGGAAGGCTCTTACAGGTAAAGGTGGCAAGTACCACGATCTGTATGGAGCAGAAGTCTCTAAGGCTATACAGGCCAGATTCAAGAATCAGGAGAATCTACAGGGCCAAGTAGATCAGATCACGGAAGATCTCTCTCCACTGTTCATGAATTACGGACTGAAGTCAGGAGACTACGAAGGACTGAAGAACGCTATAGCTAACGATGACGCTTTCTATCAGGCACAGGCAGAGAAGGAAGGAATCGATGTACAGCAGTACAAGGAGAACCTCAAACTGAAGGCTGAGGCTGAGCGAGGCAGACAGATTACGGAAGCCTACGAGCAGCAGCAGAGACAGAATGAGATGTTCTCTCAGTGGGAGAGCGAGGCTGCGGAACTGCAGCAGGCCTTTCCGGCATTCGACCTTGGCCTTGAGCTTGAGAGCAATGAGCGTTTCGCCAAGATGATCTATAACGGAGTGCCGGTGCAGGATGCATTCCTCGCCACACACGCCAGCGAGATCTTCGCAGGTTCAAACGCCAATGCTACAGCGAGAGCGACACAGAATGTTATCAACACCATCCAGCAGAGAGCCTCACGGCCTGCTGAGGGTGCGATACATCCAGGTGCTGCCATAGTGCGGAAATCAGATCCTTCAAGACTAAGTGATGAAGACATTGACGAGATCAACAGAAGAGTAGCGATGGGCGAGACAGTCTCGTTCTAAACTACGGAATCTCTCTCGTCCATGTCGATGCATAGATGAAGGGAGAAAGAACTATGAAAGGTATTTTTAATTTCGATTACCATCTGTTTGAAGACCCTGCTCCGGTCGCTGCACCACAGCAGGGTTATACACCACTGAATCCTAACTGGACAGGACAGACTCCAGGCGGATATGACGCAACAACAAAAGTTGGCGGAACCTATACAGCCAACCAGGACCTCAGTCCTGAGATGAAGATCTTCTATGACAAGAACCTCATCAGACTGGCTGAGCCTGAACTCATCCACGATCAGTTTGGTCAGAAGAGACCTATCCCAGGTGGCAATGGTAAGACCATCGAATTCAGAAAATTCAATGCGCTGCCAGCCATTCCGGATAACATGATCCTCGATGAAGGTATCACTCCTAACGGCCAGAACTATGGCGTAACTGCTATCCAGGCTACAGTTACTCAGTATGGCGGATACATCACTCTCTCCGACATGCTGAACCTGACTGCATATGATAACCAGATGCAGGAAGTCATGAAGATCCTCGGCTCCCAGGCTGGTCAGGTATCCGACAAGATCACGAGAGACATCCTCGCTGCAGGTACTAACGTATCCTATGCAGGTGGAAAGACAGCGAGAACAGGAAACGGTGGACTCACAGCATCCGATGTCCTGACAATCGCAGACATCAAGAAGGCCGTAAGAAAGCTCAAGAGAGTCAACGCAAAGACTATCAACGGAGACTATGTGGCCATCGTCCATCCTGACGTAGTATACGATCTGATGGCAGACGATGAGTGGGTAGACGCTAACCACTATGCAGGCTCCACAAAGATCTTCAACGGAGAGATCGGCAAGATGTATGGCGTTCGTTTCGTAGAGACCACAATGGCGAAGATCTGGAAGCCTTCTACACTGCCTATCTACGGCACTCTTGTTCTTGGTGAGAATGCATTCGGTGTTACATCCATCAACAATGGTGGTATCGAGACTATCGTTAAGCAGCTCGGTAGTGGCGGAACAGCAGACCCACTCAACCAGCGTTCAAGCGTAGGCTGGAAGCTGAATAAAACTGCGAAGATTCTTGAGGAATCCTACATGGTAAGAATCGAATCGGCAGCATCCTTCGGTGCAGACGCTGAGGCCAACTAATCGACTGCTCTATGAAAGGAGCGAATAATGGCTACAAAGAAAACTGAAGCAGAGGCTAATAAGCCTGAAGCAAAGGAAGAGGACAACAGAGTCAGCATCATGATCCCATATATCGAGGGAGAAGATCCTGAGGTAACAGTGTGGGTGAATGATCACTGCACGAAGATCAAGAAGGGCCATACTGTAAAGGTCACTCCGGAAGTCGCTGAAGTCCTTCAGAACTCCAACCAGCAGATGATGGTGGCGATGGAGAACAGGCGTAAGCTCAAGAATCAGCACCAGGATTGGTAGCAAGGCGGATGGTGGGGATCGATACCGGTCCTCACCATTCTGTTTTTTAAAGGGAGATTACCAATGACAATCAAGGGATTAATCGACAAAGTGCAGGAAGAAAAGCCAAACAGTTTCTCAAACGAGAAGATCCTGGCATACATCAACGAGATAGAAGAGGATGTGGCGGAGCAGCTCCACGAGGAGTTTGAGCCTTATGAGAATGTAAATACCACAGAACTCATGGCTCCTGCACCATATGACAGACTGTATGTGTCCTACGTCAAGTCGCAGATAGACTATGCGAATGAAGAGTATGCGAGTTATCAGCTCAATGCTGAGCAGCATAGCCAGGACATGACAGACTTTATCAATTGGATAGTACGAAACAACATCGCTGTGAACGCATATCACACGAGACGTTTCAGGCACATATATTAAGGCGGTGATATCATGGCGAATCTAATATCACCAGGGTACAACAGATCAACGCTTATAAGCCAGATGCTGGCTCCTGTTGAGGAGAGATGCCTCGAATTCAAGGGCCTCAATAAGCGCAAGGTAGTCGAGGAAGGCGAGATGTCTGACATGAAAAATCTCACTTCCGATGAGTATCCGGTGCTTGCTCCGAGGAAGCCAAGAGGAGAGATGGAACTCCCTGAAGGCGTAGTCCTGCCTCTTAGAATCATGGCGAGGTATGAGAAGATAGCACTCATCGCACGAGATGAGAACGATCAGATCAACTTCTATTTTAACGGAGAGAAGGTGCCGGAAGTAAATAATCTTACCTACGATTCGCAGATGGTAGCGATCAATACGAGGATATGCTTCTTCCCACAGAAGACCGCTATCTCCGTACTACAGACACCTACATCAGCGAGCATAGTACCAGGCAGCTACATCAGTCTTGAAGAGACCGCATCGCTGTCAGGTACAGCGGTGACAATCAGCAACACGGACGCAAGGATAGTCATTCCGAGTATCAAGGCATTTGCCTACGATGACGCTATCAACATAAGCGGAACTCTCTCATATACGGATGCACAGAGCATAGCGAAGACTATGGAATGCACAGTGTCCTGCCTCATTGAGGAAGTGATAAAGGACACTACGAACGAGACTACAGAACTTGTCCTACCACGAGAGACATTTATTGAGCTGACAGGAGAAGGTGCAACAGGCATAACTCTTACAGGCGAGATATCCAGGACCATGCCGGATCTCGACTATGTGATGGAGTGGAACAACAGACTGTGGGGAGCATCATCAGAGGACAACACCATCTATGCATGCAAGCTGGGTGATCCTACTAACTGGCAATACTATCAGGGCCTGAGCCTTGATTCGTACTACGCACAGCAAGGTACGGATGGCCATTGGACAGGATGCGCTGCTCACTCAAGCCACGCCATCTTCTTCAAGCAGAACAGCATGGCGAGGATCTACGGCTCATCTCCATCGACATGGCAGATATCCAACATGCAGTGCTTCGGTGTAGAGGAAGGCTCCGACAGATCCGTAGTGGTAATCAATGACAGCGTCTTCTACAAGTCGAAGATAGGCATCATGGTATATGAAGGCGGAACTCCGTACTGCATCTCGGACAAATTTAATGCCACCTTCAGGAATGTAGTAGGTGCGACAGAAGGCAACAAATACTATGCGTCCATACAGAGTGGCGATGGTTTCCCACTCATGGTATTGGATATCGAGCTTGGTGTCTGGCACAAGGAAGACAACTCAAGGATGATAGACACCTGCAATATAGGTAACAGGCTGTACTTCATCAACCACGCAGGCGAGTCGATCAAGTGCGGTGAGGCAAATGCCATCACTTCAGAGTGGCTCCCATGCGGACATGGTGCAGCGACATCCGGAACTGTGCAGATCGTTAATCCTGTCAACGCTACAGAGAAGATGAGCGAGATGGAATGGATGGCTCAGTTTGGACCATTCGATGAATTCATGGAGAACAGGAAGATCTATAGCAGAATACTCATGAGGCTTGTGCGAGAGGCGGAATCATCCGTCAGGGTATACATCTCTGAGAACGAAGGGCCTTGGGAACTCGTCAACGAATTCAAGCCGGCACAGACAGGCGGAGACTACATACCTATCATCCCAAGGAGATGCGACAGATACAGCATCAAGATAGAAGGCACAGGCAAGTGCGTAATCAAGTCGCTGACGAGGAAAGTCAGGAGAGGAACAGGTGGAAGACTATGATTTTAGGCTATGACAGAAATCCGAATCTCAGCACTGATCAGAAGCTGCAGAGCCTTATCAACGAGCTGCAGCGAGCATTAGACGAGATGAAAGAAGAGATAGACATGCTCAAGCAGAAGATCGAGGAAAGCGAGGAATGACATGGCATACGAAAGAACGAACTGGCAGAACGAGGTAACGCCTATTGATGCGGACCATCTCAATAACATCGAGGATGGAATCGAGGAAGCGAAGGACGCTATCGAGGCAACGGAAGTTGATAATAGCGTTATAACACTATATCGCTCACTCGGACTTATCAGCGATGAGACGCTTGCCTCGGCCACAGATTAGTAGGAAGGAGCGACAATGAATATATTAAGTCAGATGCTTGAAGGCCTCGCTAATGCTATAGGGGCGAGTCTGGATACGCTTACAACCACATCAAAAACACTGGTAGGTGCAATCAACGAAATCAAGGCATCTATAACGGTAGAACATGAACGCATTCACATTTCTACAGTAGATCCTACAGCAGCAGATGGAAATGATGGAGACATATGGATCAAGTATGTCCAGTAAGGAGTAAAACATGGCTGTAGTAACACAATGGGTAGACAACTGGCGTGGTAATTTTGAGGCTTCAGTATCCTATCCTAATGGCGGACAGGCTACGATCAATCTCCTCGGAAGGACACAGAGACATGGCACCGGCACACTCGTTACATCGACATACTGGTGCAAACTCGGAACCTCGTCAGGGGGAGAACAGTATGGAACGATTTCAGGGTCATTGAGCAAAAGCGGGTGGACCTCGTCAAATCAGATAAGACAATTTGCGTCCAAGGCGATAACTGTAAACAGGACTCACTCGACACAGACTTTCTATTACTATGGAACATTCCGTATACATTGGAGCGACAACTACTCCAACTGGTACAAGACAGGTGCGCTGGCTGTCTCGGTAGCACCTAAGTCATCTTATGGCGTGTACTTCAATGCTAATGGTGGAACTGGGGCACCAGGCACTCAGACCAAATGGTATGGAGAGACGCTGTACATTCCTGCAACGATACCAACGAAATCAGGATATAAATTCATGGGATGGTCAACATCATCAACCTCGGAAGCAATAGCCTACCAGCCAGGGAGCGCATACACGGCAAATAGTGGCGTTACATTATATGCCGTGTGGAAGAGCCTGATCTCCACAAAGGTGGAAGGCTCGTGGCTGTCCGGCACTCCGTTGGTAAAGGTAAGTGGCATATGGAAAGAAGCAGAAAAAATATGGGCAAAGGTAAATGGAGAATGGAAGGAGATGTAAGACATGGCAAAGATGGCACAGGCTATACGAAAAGGCATAAGGAAACAGGCCTACAAGTACAGTAAATCTAAGAAGAGCGCATACCACTGGAGTTATGTCCTGAGAGCGAAGGACGCATCTAAGCGTGGACGCATTGCAGAGGGTATGGAAAAGGCTGTGGCTTGTCACAAGATAAGTTATTCCAATAGTGGAAAGAAGAACGCTGCTCTCTATGACAAGGTAAAAGGCAAAGGCTTTGACTGTTCCAGGCTGACAAAGAAGACCACAACCAACTGCTGCAACCTCGTAAGTGTAGCATGCAGATACGCTGGCATTGCGACTCCTCGCAAAAGCTCAGCAAGAACGATGATGAACAAGTGGCCTAAGTACGGATTCCACAAATATAAATTCACAGGCAAGCATCTCCAGAGAGGAGACATCCTCGTGGACTGCACAGAACCAAAGGTACACACAGCGGTATATCTTGGCTAAGGAGGTAAGACATGAAAGATAAAGAATATTGGAAAGCAATACTTATGAGAGCGTGGCACGCTGTATGGGAGACTGCAGCGGCTACACTTCCGACTACTATCGTTATTACTCCTGCGATGATAGAACATTTTGATATATCCATATTGGTTGCTGTTCTTGCGTGGGTTCTTACTGCACTCGTTGCTGGTGTTTTTTCAATTATCAAGTCGCTTGCTGCCGGTGTTCCGGAAGCGGACTATGAGCAGGCACTCAAGCAGCTTGAGGAACTCAGGCCTGAGCCTGTAGTAGAAGAGGAAGGAGAACTCGATGGCGATGTTGACTAAGGCCACTCGCAAGGCATGGATGAAGAAACTCGGATATCCGTACAGCGAGGAAGGGATCAAGAAACTACAGAAGAAATACTTCAAGCGGAAGAGCGATATCGATGGGATATATGGTCCTGACACAGATAAGCTCCTGAGGCACCTGCATCATGTGAAGACATATGCTCCGGACTTCAAGCCATCAGAATTCCGATGCCCATGCGGTAGATGCACAGGGTATCCGACATGGATGCGAGTAAACGAACTCAAGAACCTGCAGAAGATCCGCAAACACTACAACAGATCGATGATAGTGACAAGCGGACTCAGGTGTGCCTACGAGAATGCGAGGCTTGTAGGCTCAGTAGCAGACAGCGCACATATGCATGGCAAGGCTACTGACTTCTACATGCAAGGAGTAACTGACACGCTGAAGAACAGGATGGCCTCGATCAAATACATCAAGAAGCTGCCGCACCATGAGTACACATATGGCGATGGCATATCAAGTACAGGAGCGCATATATCAAGGCCGAACATGGGCAATGCGCTTCACACGGAAGTAAAGTGAGGTGATGGCTATGGTGATCGATAACATCACATTGGCACAGGTAGCTGCGGTGGTAGCGTTCATAGTCGCACTGTATGGGGGGGTAAAGTATTTGAAAAAGGAATTGAAGGAAGGCCTGGGCGAGATGATGAAGGACCAATTCAAGGCTATCGACCTGAAGCTCGATAACGATAACAGGCGAATCAAGGATCTGGAAGACCAGAACAAATTCATGTATAAGGCCATATCGTTACTTCTTCAGGACGATCTTGCCATCCTTGAGCATCTCCGAACAAACAACAGTACAGGCAAGATGGCGGAACAGGAACAGAAGGTACAGGACTTTCTGATCGGGAGATAGAAAGGGGACATCATGATAGACGTTACATTCATCAGACAAGGAGCATCGCCTGTGCTTGAGATTACGGCCGTAGGCACAGAGATCACTAACGCCACAGTGTATGTGACGTTAGATCAGGGCGATGTGCAGATCACGAAATCCAACTACAAGAACAACGATCCTTCCGTTACGATGAAGGCGAATGGCAGCGACACAGACATCACTGTCATCCTCTCACAGGAAGAGACACTGAGGCTGAGGCCAGGCAGTGCGAGAGTGCAGCTCCGCTGGATATTCGATGATGGCACAGCAGACGCTTCTGACATGGGCCGCATAGAGATAGGCGAGGCTCTACTCAAGGGGGTGATCAGGCATGGCTAACAAACTGAAACTAAATACGAGACATTCCGGTAGCACAGATCTCGGAAGCAGAAGCGGAATGCCCAGGTATGTGGGAGCCACGGCCAAGGTAGAACGTATCGAAAATGGCGTGAAGATCATCCTCACAGACTACGAAGGAACCACAGAGGCCATCGTATACGAGGCCATTCAGAATATAATCAAGAACGTAGATACAAGCCTGACATTCGTTTTACCGGATGGCAGGACATTTACTACTGATCCGCTTAAAGGCGAGCAAGGTATCCAGGGAATCCAGGGCATACAGGGTGAGACAGGCGTAGGCATCGAGTCTATCGAACTCACAGAGACAAGCGGAAGAGAGAAGACCTACACCATCACATTCACCGATGAGACCACATTCGACTTCATCGTTACTGATGGGGAGCAGGGTATTCAGGGCGAGACAGGGCCTCAGGGTGTCCAAGGTGAGCGAGGACCTCAGGGCATCCAAGGTATCCAAGGTGAGACAGGACCAAGAGGTGAGACAGGACCTCAAGGCAGTCAGGGTATCCAGGGTGTCAAAGGGGATACAGGTAACGGAATAGTCTCGATTACCAAGACAGCCACTGCCGGCCTTGTGGATACATACACCATACTGTACACAGATGGGACTACATCCACATTCAATGTAACGAATGGTGCGAATGGTTCAGGAAGTGTAGCGGATGTGTGGGTGAATGGTGCGTCCGTACTTGATGGAGACACAGCAAAGGTGACAGTGCCTACGAAGGTGTCAGACCTTTCTAACGATAGTGGCTTCATCACAGGAGAGACAGATCCTACTGTTCCAGCGTGGGCGAAGGCATCGAGCAAACCGACATATACGGCATCGGAAGTCGGTGCGCTTCCATCATCGACAGCCATACCAAGTAAGACGAGTGATCTCACGAACGATAGCGGATTTATTACTTCCGAGGACGATACCACATACACGCTGACGAAAAGCGGAACAACGATAACGCTGACAGGTAGTGACGGAAGCACAACATCCGTAACAGACAGCAACACTACTTATTCGGCCATGTCTGTCTCAGAGATGCAGACAGGCACAGCGACTACGGCAAGATCCATCACAGCGGCAAGGCTCAAGGCTGCTGTCGAGTATCATGCTCCGCTAAAGACAGAATCTGATCCGATTTTCCAGGCGAGTGCAGCAAGCGGAATCACGGCTGCCAAAATTCTTGCCTGGGATAATAAGTCAGACTTCAGTGGTGACTACGATGATCTGACAAATAAGCCTACATTCAAAACTGTAACAGGGCAGTCGGTCACAGGAAACGGAGACATAATCCCATCGTCAATTCAGTACACTACCACAGTACCGAGTGCGATCAACACAGACGGACTTAAATTCGTACTGTGCAGCAGCGAACCTGCGACTAAGTATGACGGATGGGTATACCTGATAGAGGAGAGTTAATATGAGCTTACATATCGGAAGCAGCAACATATCTGACATCTATGTGGGGAACAGCAAGATATCTGACATCTATGTTGGCAATAACCTTGTGTACACAAGCAACAAGGGGCCTGACCTGACTGTGCCTCTGTACTTTGAGGCTAATGATCCTACGGAAGCGTGTACTGTGAAGTTTGAAGTGGTTCAGACAATGACAAACACATGGAACCCTGAAGCTGTAAATCCTGATTACTTCCCATCGGTGCCTTCACCAAACTGGGCGTATTCTTATGATAGGAATACATGGACAGCGTACACTCTTGGCACAGATATCTCGCTTGGCGGAACAAATCCGGACAGAGTCTATTTTAAAACCTCAACCGAGTACACAGACACGCTTCCGTGGAGACTGACATATACTACAACTGGTAAGGTCCCATTAGACTACAACACATTGGTGCATGCCACCATAAGCGGAAGTGTAAAAGCTCAGGGGAATGTGATGAGCCTTGTTTCGCTTGGCTTCGGCAGCCGGACAGATGTCCAAGCTCGTGTGTTTGAATCACTGTTCGCAGACTGCCCATCGCTTACCGAGGCACCGATGTTACCTGCCACTACACTTGCAGAAGGCTGTTATTATAACATGTTCTACAACTGCACATCGCTCACTGCCGCACCTATGTTGCCAGCGGCTACGATGGAAGGACGATGCTACTCCAATATGTTCAGCGGCTGCACATCACTTACCGAGGCACCAGACCTACCAGCAACTACACTTGCACCTAACTGTTACAACTTTATGTTCCACAAATGCACATCGCTCACCGAGGCACCAGTGTTGCCAGCGAGTACACTTGCAGAATATTGCTACTCCACTATGTTCAGCGGATGCACATCGCTTACGAGCGCACCAGAATTACCAGCTACTACGTTGGCAAACTTCTGCTACCAGAACATGTTCCAAAGTTGTGCATCACTAACGAGCGTACCGGCATTGCCTGCTACTACGTTGGCAAACTTCTGCTACCAGAACATGTTCACTGGTTTAAGGGGAAATAACACGGCTTCTGCACCTTGCGTATATCCATATCGAATACCTGAATCAGGTACTGGAACTGCTGGGGGAGACGATAGCCTTTCAAGCATGTTTACAAACATAGATAGCACAGGAACCTTCACACCAACGATAAACACAACATTCTACATAAGCGTACCTGCAGCGAATTAAATAGAGGGAGATATAAAAATGCTTTGGTATTACAATAATAAAGAGTCCTACATATATCCATCGAGAGAGAAGTATTCAGACGAACTCACAGAACTAACTCGTAAGAAGCACTATGAAAACAGCCAGGAAGACAGCATCGTTCCATCGCTGATATACATGTGGCGGAATGGCATAGAGAACGCTGCATGTGTGGTTCCAATAGAAGACCTGAGTGTCAACTACGGAAGAGACGGAGATATCGACTTTGACTATTGCGACGAGCATGGAATTCCGTATTTCTTCATTGATCGCAAAGGCGGAGCGATAGTCCTGTTCCCAGGAAGCATCGCAGTCGATGCAATATACTCAGTGCCTTCATGCAATTTAGCAATAATGTTCCTTGAGGACATGGTGCAATTCTTAAAGATTAGAGGCATTGATGCGAGCCTTGATGGGAACGATCTGATGGTCGATGGGAAGAAAATCGTGGGTGCTGTTGGACAGCCTTTGCCTACGCCATTTGATGGATATTCGTATATGGGATTCTCCATCTCCATCAACTCCGATGCAGAGCTTATCGACA
>OCVV011324597.1_pt1 | contig 41986 bp, 65 predicted proteins | sample 1539721 | NCBI WGS metagenome assembly OCVV01 (sample SAMN02144230, study PRJEB22623) | gut metagenome | biome: sheep rumen | host: Ovis aries | place: New Zealand | reverse complement strand
AACGATGCACAGACTAATGCTCTTGAGCAATATTTAGCTCCAGTTCCACGTCCGGCCTATATCGTACAAAATCCTAATGGCTGTGGATGCAATTCTTGCAACACTGGTTGTGGATGTGCATTTTAATTAGGAGGTAGTATTATGGCAGAATATTTAGCTAATGCGGCGCAAAATGTAGATTTAAATGCGCCAATTATATTTTCAGCTTCTATTCCTTGCAATCGTGGAAACGTAATCCATGAAGATGAAACGGGAATTTTTATTCTTAGCGGTAATACTACTAATTGTTTTGCTCGTTATCAAGTGACTTTTAATGGGAATATTGCGGTGCCAGAAGGTGGCACCGTAGGTCCCATTGCAGTAGCTATTACAGTCAATGGCGAAGCTAGACCGACTTCGCGCGCGATTGTGACTCCAGCTGCGGTTGAGGAATATAACAATGTAACGAGTACTGCAATTGTTACCGTACCAAGAGGTTGTTGCTTTAGTGTAAGTGTGCGCGCTGTCAGCGGATTAGTTGACGACCCTGCTGGGGTTCCCGCACCAGTTACAAGTGTTATTAATTCTAATCTGGTAATCAATAGAATCGCATAGGAGGACGGATATGGAAAAGAAAACTATTGATACTCTCCGTGTGATGCTTTGTGGAGAGATTGAGGATATAGCAAAACAAGGTACTTTATCGCATGAAACTCTTGATATTCTTAAAGACTTAGTTGAAACTGAAAAGAATTTGGGAAAAATTGAGAGATACGATGAAGAGAAGAAAGAAAAAGAAGAAATGAAGATGATGGGCGGCATGAATATGGATGGTGGATATAGTCAGAGAAAGTATTATATTGATGCTGATTATGACCCTCGCGCCAATTCATACGCTCAAGGCGGAAATAGCTACGCTAGAGGAGGCAATTCCTATGTACGTGGCGGCCAAGGCGGAAATTCATATTATGGACCAATGTATCCAATGTATGATATGGGCGGTTCTTATATGGATGGGAACTCTTATAATATGAGTTATGGCCAAGGCTATGGAATGCCGATGTATGGGCGCGGCTATGCAAGAACTAGTAGTAAAGAAGAAATGGCTATGGAGTTGAAAGAATTATTAAATGAAGCGAAAGATGAAGCAACCAGAAAAGCTATTTCTGAAGCTATTGCTAAGTTAGAAAAATAAACTGATTAATGGAGAGACTTGCCTTACGGTGAGTCTCTTTTTTTGGTTCAGTTTAATGGAGAAGCCTAGGTCCATTTCTACTTATTTAAGAGAAATAAGTTTTTAAGGACGGTGAATAAGATGATAGTAAGAGGTACAACACCATATCATAGCTTCATTATACCTTTAGAGCCTGAAAAAATTTCTGAACTCTATGTAACATATTTACAAAATGATGAAGTTATTCTTGATAAAACCATTACTGATATTTCTATTGAACCAGTCGAAGAAGAACTTGAAAATGCTTCTATGGAAGAGCCTACAGAGTTTGTTATTTCATCGCAAGTTACAATTCATTTAACTCAAGAAGATACACTTAGTTTTCATTTCTATCCTGCGGCAGAGAAAAATATTGCAGTAATACAGGTTAGATTATTAACTACTGATGGAGAAGCCTATGCTTCTAATCCAGTAAATGAGCGTATCTTTGGTGTATTAAAAGATGGGGTAATTTAAAATGAGATACTTTTTCACTGGCGCGCCTACTGAAGACAAAACATTTCATTTAAAGTTCAATTCTTCACATTCTGAACCAATGAAATTAAAGTTAAATAAAATATCTTCTACGATAGACATTAAAGCAGATATGAATTGCGCGCCTAGTGAAGATATTTATTATGACGAAATTATTTATTATGATGGTGGAGGTGTAGACGGTTATGGCGACTAAGAGACGTCACGTAAAAGCCATAATTCAATTCCGACGCGGCACTGAAGCTGAGTGGATTGCAAAAAATCCAATTTTAAGAGAAGGGGAGCCAGCCTTATCTATAGATGTAGATAAAGTAAAAGTGGGAGATGGAAAAAGACATTGGAGTCAAATCCCTTATTTAAATAAAGATGAGCAAATAGATTATTTGTCTTTATATAATCTTCCATCAATTAATTCCATTGTTTTAGAGGGAAACAAATCTGGCTCTGAATTGGGCTTACAAGAAGAAATGGATGTTCTTGAAGAAGCCGAAATAGATAGAATTCTTTTTGGAGGGATTTGATAAATGGCAAATAAATATTTAAATGATGTTGGCTTAAGATATTTCTACGAAAGATTGAAATTAATTTTTGCCAATAAGAGTGATTTTGATGACTTGTATACACAAGTTCAATCTATTGTATCAGAAGGCGGCGAGCCGAATGTAATTGATTATATTAAAGTCAATGGAACTAGATTAACTCCAGATGAACATAAGGAAGTAAGTTTAACTGTTCCGGTAAATACTTCTGATTTAATCAATGATGGTGACGGAACTAGTAATTTTGCTACCGAGTCCTATGTGGCGCAGAATGGTGGTAAAATTGATACGATTAGTGTTAATGGAACCGCGCAGACGATTACCAATAAGAATGTTGATATTACGGTGCCAACTGCAATGAGCGATTTAACTAACGATGGAAACTACGTAGCTGATGCGGCTTATGTTCATACTGATACGAACTATAGTGCAACTGATAAAGGAAAGGTTGATAAACTTTCTTTCAATGGTAATGTACTCGATAGTTCTGTTCTTCCATCTTTCGTAGACGATGTAATTGAAGTCTATCCAGTTGGTGCAACCGAGCTTGCTTCTGATTGGCTTGCTTTAACTGCTGGCGGCACTGCAATTACACCAGAAGCTGGAAAAATTTATGTATTAATGGCTGATTCTACAAACTACACAGCCAATTCTCAATTTAGATTTGGTGGAACGACTTATGTAAAACTTTCTGATGGTGGTGTAAGTGCGATTACCACAGCAGAAATTGATACAATTATCGCTCCCGCGCAAGGAAGTTAAGGAGTAAGTAATGAGTACAAAGTATTTGGATAAAGATGGGCTTGAATACTACCATCGAAAATTAGAAGATGAGTTTGCCCAGTCCTCACATACTCATGAGGTTGATACTGAAATATCCGATACTTCAACCAACCCATTAGAGAATAGAGCGATACATAGGGCAATTGCACAAGCGGTTGAATCTTTGCAATTGAACAGACCGGAAGTGTTTTTTAATACGGTTGCGGGATGGAATGCGCAGAGTAGTTTAGTCGGCCGCACAAATACAATTTACATATATACTGACTATCAAGAAGATGAGAATGGCAATCCAATTGCAGGGATTAAAATTGGCGATGGAAATGCTTTTTTAATTGATGCTCCTTTTCTTGATGAAATTTATTTAGAACACGTTAATGATACGGATATACATATAACCGATGCAGAGCGTCAAAAATGGAATGAAAAAGTTAGATGCTATTATTCACTAACAAATAGTGAAACGGTTGTATTTACTACTGATTGATCGGAGGAAATAAAATGGCAGATATTAGTAAAATAACCTTGCCTTCAGGTAGTACCTATGACATAAAAGATAGCGTTGCTCGTGAAATGATAAGTGCGGGTGTTACTTTTATTGTTGCTTGGAATGGCACTGGTACACCGACTGCCGCGAATTTACCGGCGGGAGTTGTTGCCGGTGGAGTTACGGGTACTTTAGCTGCTTCTGCCGCACAAGCAGGAGCATTTTATCTGGTTAAGTCTTCTACCTCCCCTACTGAGCAAACTCTTGATATTTATGATGAGTATGTGGTGGTTAAACCGGACACTTCGGATAGTACCACTTGGTTTTGGGAAAAAATTGGAGACACACAATTAAATCTGGCTGATACTGTTACTGGAGTTACTTTGAATAAGTCTACAGATACGGCAATTGGTACAGACGCTACTTTTACAATTACACAGCCAACTGTCACTTTAGCAACTGGCGCGACTGCAGGAACTGGAGTTATTTCGGTTGCCACTGGTGCAAGTGGAACTACTAAATATATTGGAGGAACCGCATCTGGCGGCGGCGCAGCTTGGAACTCGAAAGACACAAAGACAGTAGTGACTGGCTATGAGAATACTACTAGTGATACGTTTGTAAAGACAATTACACCGACTACTTCAAAGCTGACTACAACTAGTGTAACGGGTGTACAAAGTAGTACAACTACTGCTTCTAAAGCTACAGCCGCAACTAGTCAAACTACAGTAAGTGGACTGGCCGCATCTACAAGTAATGCGGATTTGCTTGCAAACTGTAGCGTTAGCGATGAGACTTTAGTAATCGGTGCAAAGAAACTTAATACACAGACTACAACTCAATTTACTTTTGCAGATGTAACTGTTCCAATTAAGAATACAAGTGCTACAACAGTTGCTACTGGTGCGGCCGCAGCGAATAGTACTGGTGCTTCTATTGTTACGGAAGTTGCGGCTGGAAGTACAGCAAGCGCGCTTACCGGACTTGGCAATGCTTCTACTGCAAGTGTAATTGGTAATAGTGCTACTCTCACAAATACTCAACCGACAATTTCTATGGCTCTTGCAGATACATCTGCTACTGGAAAGGTTGGAGTTATTACTGGAGTTAGTGCTTCGACTACAAATGTTAAGGCTACTGCTAGTGGCGCAAATACAGCTTGGAACTCTAAGGATTCAGTTACTGTACTTACAAGTGGAAGTTCACTTACGGTTACTAAAGGCCAGTAAGGAGGTGATTTAAATGGCAAATATTAGTGCTATTAAATTACCTAATAATGAGACGTATGATTTAAAAGATAAAAATGCTTTATCATTAACTGGAGGACAAGTTACTGGGCCTGTGACTTTTGGAGATTCAGTTTCTGCGGATGATTTGACTGTTGGAAATATGGTTGTAAATGGGAGCGCAAGTTTTACGAACGGAATTCGAAATTTTCAATCTGTATCGGTTTCGCTTCCCGTTGCTTCTTGGTCTTCAAATTCACAGACAGTTACGGTTTCGGGAGTTACTGCAACAAATACTGTTGTAGTTTCTCCCGCGCCCGACTCTTTTGGAGATTATAGTACAAGTGTGGTGCATTGTACTGCGCAAGGAAATAATTCATTGACTTTTACTTGTAGTGAGACACCTGCGGGCGCTCTGACGGTTAATGTGTTGATTATGAATATTTGAGGAGGTGAGAAGGAATGATATTTAATATGGTCGGCGGTGCCGGATCTGGAGAATCACTTCTCATCTCTGATACTATAGATGCGAATGGCGGAACTATTCGTACTATTACTGGAAAAGTTGTAAAATTACAGACTAAGACTATTACTCCTACAAGTTCCGTTCAGAATGTAATTCCTGATACGGGATATGATGGATTTAGTCAAGTTACGGTTAATGCGTCGAGTGGGTCGACGATTAATAACCAGAATAAAACTGTTTCTCCCACTACTTCACAACAAACAATTACGGCAGATTCCGGATATACGGGATTAGGTACGGTCACGGTCAATGCAATGCCGACCATGACCTTACCTACTTCCGCGGCCAGTAGTGCGACAAGCGGTTATAGTAGTAAAGCTACGATTGGACGTTCTACCGCGGCCCAGTATATAAATATACCACCTGGATATAATAGTACGGGCGCATATTATACAATTAGTGCTACTCCAAATGGAAGCGTGACCGCGCCGAGTTCAATTTCTGGAACGTCTGCAACCGTATCTACTGGAACGAATACATTAACTTTAACCAAAACAGTTAGTGTAACTCCTTCTGTTACTACTGCGGGCTACATAAGTAGTGGAACAGCTGGTAATTCTTCAGTTAGCTTGACCGCTTCGGTTACGACTAAGGCGGCCGCGACAATTACTCCAGGAACTACGAATCAAACAATTGCGGCTGGTACGTATTTGACTGGTGCGCAGACAATTGCGGGAGATTCGGACTTAGTTGCATCGAACATTGTTAGTGGTGTACAAATTTTCGGAGTTACTGGTAATGTAGTTTTACAGAAATACTATACGGGAAGTTCTGCTCCTTCTTCTTCTTTAGGAAGTAATGGAGATATTTATATACAACAGTAAGGGGGGTGGATGAATGTCAAGAGTTATTAATATTTCAGATACATTAACTACCCACCCTAACGACTATAGTTCAGGTAATTCATCCTATTCGAGTGTAAGTAGTTCATATCCAATTTCAAATGGTTATACCGATGCATCTTCTACTTCCTATGCTTATATTACTTGTAGAACGGGTTCCCGTGCTGAATCACACATTTCTTATACTTTTGATGTTTCAGAAATTCCAGAAGGTGCGACAATTGATTCAGTTACTTGTTCAGTTAAATCAAGAGTCAGTTCTACAAATTATTTAACTGCTTCAACAATTCAGTTATATAGCGGATCAACTGCGAAAGGCTCAGCTACTTCGGCTGCATCTACATCAGCGACCGCCCGCAGTATAAGTAATACTGGTTCGTGGACTTATGAAGAAGTTCAAGAAATACAGGTGCGATTAACTGGTACAAGAGGTACATCAAATACTTCTCGAGCGGCTTACCTCTATTTCTATGGAGCTACTTTAAATATTACTTATTCCTTAAATGGGACGGCCTATACAATTGGTGCGACCAGTAATGTAATTGGAACTACAGTTGAACCTTCTACACAAGAAGTGATGGAAGGTGAAAGTGCTACTGTTACTATTTATTCCAACTTAATTGATGGACTCACTATTACTGATAATGATAATGATATTAGTGGTGATTTAATTGAACATGAAGTTCAGACTGGCGGGACAATAGAAAAATATCCAGAGTCTGTGACTACAACTAGTATACAAAGTGGTTCTTCTTATGCAGAATATGCGGTTGGTCATTCAGCAGAAAGTCCATATTCTTCAACAAATAATATGTATGCTTCTCAAAGTACAATAGGTCATGCTGCGTATACATTTGATTTTAGCGATATTCCTTCAAACGCTACGATTACTGATGTGACTGTTAGATGTAATGGACATAGAGAAAACTCTACTGTGAGTTCTACTTATGTAGCAAGAGTTGAATTGTATAGTGGTTCGACTCAAAAGGGTTCGACTTATGAACTTAATAGTACATCTAACTATACTTTTGAAGTACCAGATGTTGGAACTTGGACTCGCGCAGAGTTACAAGAAGCAGAACTATGGTTTCTTGTTGGTTATTATGGTGGTTTACTTTGCGGTGCTACATGGGAAGTTACTTATACGGTTCCATCAAGTGGAAATGAATATTATTGGACTTATACAATTGAGAACGTTAATGCTGACCATGTAATTTTAATTACAGAGGAAGGTCCGTTCATTCCACCAGAGGAAGACCCGCAATATAATTACTATCCAATTACAGTTTCTTCTATCAATGCGACTACCGATCCATTCCATGGAACGGAACGTGTACAAGAAGGAACTACACAGACAATTACAATTACTCCTACCGATCCGCAATTAACACTTGCATTGGATAATGGAGTTGATATAACGAGTCAGTTGGTAGGTAGTATTCCTACGAATACGTATACAATTGACACACAAGTAACTGGCGCATCGTATGGATTTAATTTGAATAGTTCAAGTGGATATTATGTATCTACGAATAATGGAGTTAATAAATCCGCATCAGTTGCACGTATTAATATGAATTTTGAAAGTAGTTGTTTAGTTACTATTCAATATATTAACTATGCTGAAGCAGATTATGACTATGGAATGTTTGGTAATCTAGATACAGAAGTTGCTACGGATGGATTAACTGCCGCAAGTGGTGGTTCTTCTCCATCGGATTCAACTTCTAATTATAAAATTCCAAAATGTTCTAATAGTTCTTCTACACAAACGGTTACTTATGAAGTACCTGCGGGTGAACACTTTATTGATGTTAAGTACGGTAAAGATGACGCTTCTAATTCTGGTAATGATAGCTTACAATGGAAAATTACGAGTGTTGAAGCTACGAGCGCAGGCGGCGAGTATACGTATACATTAACCAATATAAATCAAAAGCATAGTTTGATTTTTATCTTTGGTGATGTTAATTACTTTTTTATAACTTCAAGTGGTAATAGCTGTAAATTATATCCTGACGGTCAAATGGTTAAGTTGGAAGGCGATTCGTATCAGATACGTATTGTACCAAATGACCCAAATGCAACCGTTACCCTAAAAGATAATAATGTTGATAGAACTTCTCTACTTGAATATGAGAGTACGACAGATAAATATGGTAATACAGTAGTCAACTATACATATAGTTTGACAAATATAACTGCCGCGCACAACTTAGTAATTAGTTGTTCAAGTGGTAGTGGAGCGAATATTTATTTGAAAATAAATGGAACATGGACACAATGTTCTAAGGTTTATTTGAAAGTTAATGGCTCTTGGGTCGAACAAAACCAATCTACTTGGGGAGACTTGTTTGATACAAGAGCAAATTATAGAAAAATGAATTAAGGAGGTGACACATGGCATATAGTAAAATAATTTTAAACGGAGAGACGTTAATGGATGTCACCTCCGATACTGTTGCAGCGGGGTCACTTTTATCTGGTAAAACAGCAACGAAGAATGATGGTACGAAGGTTACTGGTAATATAGCGAGTAAAACGGCTTCAGATTTGACAGCTAGTGGTGCTACAGTTACAGCTGCGGCCGGTTATTATTCAAGTGCAGTTAGTAAATCTGTTGCGACTGGTAGTGCATTCCCGCCCGCAGTTACAATTACAAAAAATCCAACGATTAGTATTAATACATCAGGTGTAGTAACTGCGACTTATACGGGTTCAAGTTCGATTACTCCTACGGTTACTTCTGGTTATGTAAGTAAAGGAACGGCAGGAACCGTTTCTACGACTGGTACTTCGACTTATCAGCTGACTTCTAAGGCAGCTGCTACATATTATCCGTCTACTGCAGATCAGACAATTGCATCACAGAGATGGCTTGTGGGAAATCAGACGATTAAGAGTGTGACTACGAGTAATTTGACGGCGGCTAATATAAAAAGTGGAACAGTTGTTAAAGTAGGTGATTCAGCTAATGCGAGTAGAATTACGCAGGTGACGGGAACACTAAAAGAAGGAACGCCTCATACAGCCACTATTGATAGTGCTCGTAGTAGTGATGGTAATGTTAATTATTGTTATGTACAACATAACGGAACAAAATATTATACGCCTGGACAAAGTTTTACTTTTTATGAAGGGGATACAATTATTATATATGCAAAAGGTCAGACTACTCAGTATTCAATTGGGGCTGGTAGTGTTGAATTCCATACTGATAATACTGCAATTAATACTTCATATTCAGCACCAGGATGTGATTTAAGTATTTGTTTCTCTTATCATAGTAACAGTATTGCGGCTATAAGTATTGATTTAATAGATTATCCTTTACAAGTAGCTGGAGATATGGCATATATTTGGCCTACTGAAGAAGATGCTTATTATAGACTAGAATATCCATATTATGGATTCTACGGTTTTACTGTGGGGGGAATTTCTTCGACTTATGTAGGTTCCGGTGTCCCAACTAGAAGTGCCGCTGATATGACAGTGGCCGCGCAGAGCGTAACTGCACCAGCTGGCTACTATTCTCAAGCGTTTACTAAGGCTGTTACTGTAGCAACACATGCAAAACCAACAGCAGCGATCAATTCTTCAACTGGAGTTGTTACAGCTACCCACACTCAAACTGCGGGTTATGTAGTAGCGGGTACTACTACGGGAACACTTAATTTGTCGACTCAAGCAGCGAAAACAATTACTCCCAATACTACAACTCAGACTGCAGTTAGTAAAGGTTATTATACAACGGGTGCGGTTTCGGTTGGACCGATTCCGAATACGTATGTGCAGCCGAGTGGAACTTATAATATTTCAAGTAATGGAACTTATAATGTTTATGGTTATGCAAGTGCAAGTGTTAACGTAGCCGGTGGGGAGGGATTGACCATAGATGACATAGCATTAAGAAATATTCCATCAATTATTGACGGTAGTGCATCACGAATAGGTTCATATGCATTTGGCGAATGTCAAGTATTAACAAGTGTAAGTTTCCCTTTGGCTCAAACTATTGGTCACGATGCATTCGCTTGGTGTTTAAACCTTACTTCTGTTAATTGTCAATCTGTAGAAGTAATAGGTGAGAATGCATTTCTTTCTTGTTCTAAACTTCAAAGTGTTAATTTTCCTTTACTTACTGTGACTGGTCGATCGGCATTTAGACAATGTAATAGTTTAACTACAGTTAATATGCCATTATTACAAACAATAGGTGCGGGAACTTTTGCCTATTGTTATTCCTTAACATCTGTAAATTTTCCTATGGTATTAGCAGTTGAATCGGAAGCATTTTTACATTGTTCATCTTTAACAACTGTTAGTATACCACAAGTACAATATATTAGAAGTTCAGCCTTTAGATCTTGTATTCGTTTAATTTCATTATATCTAGATAATGTATCCACTATACCAGTTGTGGGAGGATATGTGTTTTCTTCAACTCCATTATATAATTATTCAACCATTGCAGGTCGCTATGGAAGCATATTCGTTCCCGCAAGTCTTTTCGAATCTTTTAAAACCGCAACTGGTTGGACAGCCTATTCATCTCGTATGGTATCAGTCTAAAAGGAGAAAAACAAATGATTAAAACAGAAAAAATAAGCGACGACTTAATCCGCACATACAGCGATAAAAACGTCCTAATCCACGGTGGCTTCCCCGAAGGTGACTACGCCGAAGCCATCGACCCAATCTACATGAACCGCACATATGTCGAAACCGATATCCCAATCGAAACCGATCAATCTGAAATCGATGCGGCTTATGCAGAAGCAGGACGAATATTAATGGGGGTATCAAATGATAACTGAACGAGCTAAATTACTTCGTCAGCAAATCGAATCCCTTGCGGAAACTTTAGAAGACGATAAAGCATTAGAAGTTTCCGAATTATTTCCAATCTGGACAATCGACATATTCTATGAAGCGGGCGCGAGAGTGAGATATGAGGACGTTTTATACAAATGTCTCATATCCCATACCTCTCAAGAAACTTGGACACCAACTGCAACCCCTTCTCTGTGGGCGCAAGTTTTAATTCCAGACCCCGAAGTAATCCCAGAATGGATACAACCAGAAAGCACTAATCCATATATGAAGGGTGATAAAGTTACTCACAACGGTAAAACCTGGGTTTCTAATATCGACAACAATGTATGGGAACCTGGCGTATATGGATGGGACGAAGTATAAATATATATAAGGAGTTAAAAGGAGTAAAATGAAACTACAAATCTTAATCCCTCAATATGAGGAAACCGACGAAATCGTAAAACCTCTTCTCGATAGTATCGCTCTTCAGCAAAACGTAGATTTTAACGAAGTCGGAGTCATTATCGCAAACGATGGCTCCGACATCCATCTATCTGATGAGCTACTTGAATCATATCCATATGACATTAAATATATACTCGCACCGCACGGTGGTGTATCAGCAACACGAAACGTATGCCTTGACAATGCCACGGCCGAATATGTAATGTTCTGTGATGCAGATGATATGTTCTATAACATGTGCGGTCTATGGATTATATTTCGAGAAATGGAAATTGGCGTATTTGACAGCTTAACTTCTGTATTCGTAGAAGAAACTCGTATACCAGATACAAACGAAACAATCTATATCAATCGTGAAATGGACAGTACATTCGTCCATGGGAAAGTTCATCGTAGACAATATCTTATTGATAAAGGAATACGTTGGAATCCAAAACTCACAATCCATGAAGATAGTTTTTTCAATATCCAGTGCGCGAATCTATCTCAGAACGTCAAATATTGTCAAACACCGTTCTATCTATGGAAGTGGCGCGATGATTCAGTCTGCCGCCACGACCCAAAATATATTCTGAAAACCTATCGTAACATGATTGATAGTAATGACGCATTGATTGATGAATTCAGAGCTAAGGGCGCGCCGGATAAGGCTGCATTCTACGTCATATTCATGGTATTTGATGCATACTATACGATGAATAAACCAGAATGGATTAATCAAGAAAATAAAGAATATAGAGATTCAACAGAGAAACGGTTTGCTAAATACTTTAAGAAGTATAAAACAACTTGGCAAATGATTCCGTCTCAAGAGAAAATGCAAATCTCTCAAGGTATACGTGGACGTAGCGTAAACGAAGGAATGCAGATGGAATCTATGACGGTTGAAGAATGGTTGAATCATATCGAGAAATTAAATGAGGAATAGAAGTTAATTTATTAACTCATAATATAACTTAAAGGAGGTAATTCTATGGAAAACCTTATTACAACAATAATTCAAGACTACACAATAATCCCAGTATTCATAATCTGTATTTGTGTAGGTTATTGCATCAAGCACATAACCGCTCTTGATAAAATTGCAAATCAATTAATCCCAACAATTGTATGTATCTTAGGTGTAATTCTTGCTTGTTGGATGAACAATGAAATTTCCGTAATGTCCATCGCGCAAGGTATGGCAAGTGGTCTTGCTTCCACTGGATTCCATCAATTAGTTGGTCAATTAATTGAACACTATGCAAATAAAGTTGCAAAAGTTGTAACCGTCTGGGAAGACGAAGAAGGTGGTGAAGAAGATGGCGAATAAGGCATCCTCTTTCTGCGGCCATGGTACTCAAACCAATGGAGTTTATGATTCTGGCTGCACCTACAATGGTTACACTGAAGCAAACCTATGTATGAAAATTACCGAAGCATGTAATAAGTACCTCAAGTTATCTGGAATAACTGTAGTTACAGATGCTCCTGGCAATAAGATAAACATGATAGCACAAGTTGCTAAGTCGAATAGCGAAAAATCAAAAATCCATGTCGCATTTCACTGTGACTATTCTCTCGCTCCTTCTGGAACCTTACCACTATATACTTCCGCGGCAGGTAAAAAATTAGCTGGTCTAATGAATACCTACGTGGTTAAGGAAGTTGGAATGAAAACTCGTGGTTTAGGTTATAGAGAGGATTTATATGAACTCAATGCTACGAATATGCCGTCTGTTATCTTTGAGTGCGGCTCTATTAAGGCCGACCTAAAGGTAATGAGAGATAAATATGATGCTATTGGTAAAGCTTGCGCGCATGGAATTTGTAAATATTTTGGAGTTCCTTTCGTAAGCAAGGCAACCTATACTGGAACAATTCCGGTGAAGAACTTACAAGTTGGTTCAAAGGGCGCGCCTGTAAAAAGATGGCAGAAATTCCTTAATTGGGCAGTTAATGCAAAATTAACTGTAGATGGAGAATTTGGGGAATTAACTAAGAAAGCCACAATTAAGTTCCAAAAGAAAGCTAAAGTAACTCAAAGTGGTAAGTTAGATAAAGCAACTCGTACTGCTGCGAAAAAGTTTAAGAAATAAAAATGGCGGCACTTAATGTGCCGCTTATTTTTTAGGAGGAATAATGAAAGTAAAGAAAGTTGGAAAGGAAATACGCAGTCGCGCGCCTAAGCGTTTGAACCATTTTACAGTTCCTCAAGGCTCTTGCACAGACCAAAAATATATTTATGTAATCTTTGAAAGAAAACCGAAGAACGGCCGCACTCATAGATGTAAAATAGTTAAAATTGATTCGGAAACGATGAAGATTGTAAAGATTTCCAAGGCTTTAAAAATAGGTCATGGTAATGATATTACTTATAGGAATGGTATTTTATATATAACTCATTCAGCAGGCGCCAAGACAATTCATCGTGTTAATGCGAAGACTCTAAAGCAAAAGAAAGGAATTAAAGTTAAAGTTCCAAGCAAATACAAAGGAATCCATGCTTTCAATGGAATTTCTACCTATGGAAAGAAAGGTTTCATTCTTCGTGTGATGGGTGGTGCTAAAATGGCGATTACCGATGAGGACTTTAAAATTAAAAGAGTTTTTAAAACTGAAACTTCTTACAAAACTTCTCAAGGTATGACTACTAAAGATATGACTATTATAAGAGCTTATTCCCATGCACAGAGCGGCCGCAACTATTTGGTAGAATATAGCGTGAAAGGAAAGCAATTAAAGCGCAAGAAAATAGGAATTAAAGGTGAAATGGAAAGCGTTTTTTGTATCGGGGATAAAACCTATGTAGTTACCTATATAAAGAAAGGAAAGAAACGGCTTGCGTATATTGCACAAGTATTGTAAATAAAAAAGGTCACTTTATAGTGACCTTTTCTTTTTATTTAACGTTTAGTTATGTCTCCGAAAATATATCCAACACAAAAACTAACTATCGCGAATCCTAGATATACCATAATTTCATTCATCTATTTATCTCCAAAAACTATATCCAATGAAATATCCAACGACAAAACAGACTATTATAAATCCCGTACTTATTAAACTTCTCTTCATTTTATTCTCCAAAAATTTTATGCCAATCACAATCGTTCTTTGTAATATCATCACGATAGCGACAGAATTTTGGGTGACGGAGTCCTTTCTCTCCATTCTCTCCCGTCATAATTTCCATCGCAGTAATTTCACAAACTGTGCCTACAAGCTCTTTCCAATTCTCTTTTGTCTCATCAGTAATACCGCTCAAATTACCTATATGAACAACTTTTCCATCTTTCATTGCGCCGAGCTTCAACGAACCTGCCCATCCATAGAACCAATTCTTAGTTACTGGAATCACTGGCGCGCCCTCTACATAGGACTTATAAATAGTCTCATGGAATTGATTGAGATAATCAGTAGCGGTGATTTTCTTATTATTTTGCTCATCAAACCAGTACATCCATGACTCTATTTCCTTCCCATTATAAATTTGACTCGGAGGATTGGCTCCTATAATAAAACAATCAATTGTGTCTTGAAGTTCTTTTTTAATCTTCAAAGAAACTCGATTACTTCTCTTTCCAGGCTCATACTTTGCATCTTCATTAGTAATAACCATTCCTTCATATCCATCTGCAAGCAATTCCTGCAATACATCCCAAAGTTCTTTTCCTCTGAAATATAATGCCCATTCGTGGTAATCTTCTCCATAAGTGCGCCAATAAGCATTTAGTAAATCAAAACGCTCTGCCGCCCGAATATCAAGAAGAGATTCACCCTCACTTGCAAGTATATCAAAAATATAATAATGAAGCTTATCTTCTTCTTTCTCTTGACGCTTAATTGCTTTCGCTACCAGACAATTCATAAATGATGTGGTAGTTTTTGCCTGCTCATCTCTTGGTAGATAAAGTTCTCCAAGTAAACATGTTCCATTAGGTAGGCTTTCAAAAAACGAATGTAGGTGAGGAACCCAATCAATTTTATTTACAAACTCTTTCTTCGTATTTCTACTGCGCGGGCGCAAATACATATTTCCATCTTCATCTTTCAAGAACATGTAAAATGCTCCATCCCGTTTTTGCGCGCCGAGCCATTCTCCACTGAAAATTTTTGAAGAAGCAAGTTCTCTTTTCTTTTCTGTATCCCAACTATTTGGAGGGGCATAGTATTTCATGGCTTCCATTTCAAAAAAATTAATTCCGTCAATAAATTTTTCCATATCTACTCCTAATCTATTTTACTTTCCCATTTCTGATTCATTAACCAATACATAAATCCCTTCGCGTCAGCTCTCAAAGCGGGCAACTCATAAATATTCCAATATGTATAATCATAATCATAATCCATTACTTCTAAATCTGCATGGTTAGTATAAGTTTGCTTCTCAATCTCTGGACGTCTAATAAGTACAGTCTGTGCATTAAACTCTTTCTTCCAACGCTCAATTTCTTTGGGTTCGCGCACATGTACGAAAAACACCAAATTAGTTGTATCTTTTTTCAATCTGTTATAATCGTTAATTTTGTCTTTAATTTCCTCTACACATCTCTTAAAAGGAGCATCATTATATTCGCTCAACGCATCTTTTAAATCTGAAAGAAATTTCCTACCTTTTACATCCTTTTCTCCATTCCAGCCAATAAGTCTTGCAATTTCTTTTACATAATCAACGCTGGAAACTGAATATATATCATTATTAGCTTCTCTACACCACTTAATGAATTCGTCCTTTCCAACTCCTCCACGACCATTAATTACTATTATTTTCATTATTTACCTCCATAAAACTCTTCATTTATTTCACCCATTTTATCTTTATTAATTTCATAAGTTGAACATACATAATCAAGAATTTTATCTATCGAAGTAACTTCAGAATCAAGTAATTCTAAATCCTTATCTTTAATGCGCCGTAATTGCTTTCTAATTTTCTTTCTTCGCCACTTCAGCTTTAAAAACTTGAAGAAAGTTGTATTAATAAAAATAGGCTGTTGAGATAAGTCACTAACAATTATCGCTGCATTTAAATATAACCGATGTGTACTATCCTCATCATTGTAATCTTTCAATATAATCTTATGGTTAATAGACTGCTCTGCAAGAACATTACCAACAAGAGAGCCTACAACTTCATCATATAACAGTTCCATTTATTACCTCCTTTTTCCCATTCTATATATATTATACAATAAATTTTTGGAAAAGTCAAAAAATCAGAAAGTAAAAACTTGAAATAAAATAAAATTTATAGTATAATCACGTGCGCGCCCGCGCGTAATATAAAGGAAGGAATCTGATAAATAAAAAAATTGAAAAAAAATTAAAATTCATATATAATATAAATAGAATAAGAAAAGGAGAAAAAAGATGGATACAATAATGGCTTTTAAAATGGGAAGAATGTTTCGTGAAAATAAGCGAAAAGTATTTGATTGGAATAAGGCTGCTTTTATAATGAAAAGAGAAAAAGCAGTAGATGCAAGAGCGGGACTTCTGGAAGATTGGGAGTGGACAGGTGGATATATTCTTATTGATGGTAAACCAACCGTTGATGATTATACCTATCTTGCTTCAACTTGGGCTACGCCAGTACTTATTATTGATTTAAAAAAACCTATTGAGTGCTGGTGTTGGGAAGGTGAGCATAAATGGAATGAATATACGAAGTGGCCGCGGTCGAGTCTTGAATTTTTTAAGAAGGTTGATTAAAAATGAGAGTTACAGAATCTGAAATTATAAAAATGAATGAATTGTATTTACAATATGGTACGTATGCGGCGGTGGCTCGTGAGGTCGGACGTTCGCCTTCTACGGTTAAACGCTATATACAATCCGACTTTCAAGTTAAAGAAGAACCAATTGAACTTAAATCTATTGATTGGGACAAACTTTCAAATGCACCATTAGTAAATATATTTAGTCTGGAGTGGGAAAATGATTGATGTTTTTTATTTAGACTCTTCATTGAGTCATATCGGTTGGAATATAATTCAAAACCATTTAGACCAAATTTCAATGCCGCGGATTAAAACTTCAATCCATGTTTTGGAGGCGCGCCTTATAGGTATGACGTATGAAGAATATCTGGACTTTTGTCAAGATAGCTTGGGCGCACAAGTTGTTCGTTCTGAAGGTCAGAAATATGCACTAATTTATTTTCGTAATAATGAACAAGTGCGGCGGCTCGTAAATTTGTTAAATCAAAAGTTTAAGGAGAGTTATGAATTTTACCAGAAATAAAAACCCACGGTATTTTGAGGAGAATAGAACTGGAACTAATTGTGGAAGTCTTGCTTTCAATATAGAAGAATGGTATGATTTGGAATTAGATATATATGATGATTACGTCGATATGGAGGACTGGATTAATAGTCTTTATGAAGAGTTTGTCGACCAAAAAGAGTTCTCTGATTTCTATGCAAAACTTTTAGTAAAAATTATTTTGGAAGATTTTAAAGGAGAGATTAGATTGGTAGATTGTTATTCTCCTTTAAAAAAAGATGAGGAATTGATTGCTTTTAGAAGTTTCATAGATTACGAAGTGCAAATGGATATGTTTGGTGAACCTTCATTAGACTATGCAGATTTTGATTATCATTTCAAAGTATTCCGTGATGGAGAATGGATTGAGAAAAATGGTGGTTATGAAGTCCATTCTTGTAGTGAATCTGATTGGGATTGCGGAGATATGAGTTATATTAGTAATACATATTACTTTGCTCATAAAATTTTGACTTAATTTAAAAATTATTATATAATATTTATATAATCGAGAGGAGAAAAAAATGGAAAAAGAAAAGAAAATGAGACGAGGAGTTCTTGATATTACTTTCTACGATGATAGAGAGGATGGATGGAATTGTTCTATGAGTCTGAGCAAAGATATTTATTATAAGGAAAATGGAGAAGCGTTGGAAATTGATAAGTTCTATGATGTTTGCGTTAGTTTCCTTCGTGCTTATGGATATGATGATAAGGTTATTGATGAAAATTTTTGCCCATATCCTTAGAGAGAAGGCTTAAAAAATGACTTAATAGTAACAAGAAGTAATTTGACTTTTTAAAAAATTTCGTATATAATATATATATAGAATAAAGGATTAAAAATAAAGGGGCTGAGGATGTAGTTCAGCTCCGCTCGTGGGATAGTAGCTCAATGGTGGAGCAAGTGCCTGTTAAGCACGAGGATGTAGGTTCGAGTCCTACCTATCCCGCCAGAGACTTATGTCTTGGGTGTTCATTTACCATCTGCTAAGTAAATGTAAGCTGTAATACCAGCCGAGCGTCTCTACGGCGCGGCAGTGAAGTATTTCCGTAGAGGGGTTAATGAATCCTATATTCATTCGTATTAGAACTAATCCGTCAAACTAGTCGGTGTAGTTGCGACGCCATAGGTTAGCACCCACGCATTTATAGCGACAAGCCACTATAGTTGACTGAATTCTAAATACTATAGAGAGAACTAGCCTGAAGACCCAGGTCTACAATCAGTAGATACAACATTACCCACTACGCGTTGAATTTCTGCCATAAAATGGGGAGCAGTAGAATGAGTTCGAAGTCGCGCTATTTGTGCGCCATTAGCCAAGCGGTATGGCACGTGACTTTTAATCACGGTATGCTGAGTTCGACTCTCAGATGGCGCACCATCTATTAAAAAGGAGTAAGCCAATGTCAAGAAGCTATAAGAAAAATCCGTGGGTTACAGACCACACAAGAAAATTTACGAAAGAAAAGAAGCGTTTAGCAAATCATTCTTTTCGTCGTAAAATTGCTTCAGACGAAAATATGCCCGCGCGCCCTAAACATAGGAAGTATTCGGAAAGCTGGGATATTTGTGACTATAAATGGCGCATGACACGGGAAGAAGCGATTGAGTGGTATTATAGAGTTGGCTATACTTTGGCTCGTAAGCAAAATATTTATTCTTCTTTAGAAAGGTGGATGAATTATTGGGAAAAATGTCATAGAAGAAAATAGAGTTAATGAGGGTACAAATAAACAAAAGCGAAATGGATTCAATGTCGGTTTAATCGGCACCCAAATGGTTCGATTCCATCTTTAACTCTTATATGGAGAAGTAGCTCAGTCGGTTAGAGCGTTCGTCTGATAAGCGAGAGGTCGATGGTTCAATTCCATCCTTCTCTACCATAAAAGAGGCTTGGGTAAGAGGACCCTGTAAGTAGTTGATAGTGGAACAATAACCTCTATATGGACCAGTAGCTCAGTTGGTGAGAGCGCAGAGCTTATACCTCTGGAATCTGTCGAAGGTTCAAGTCCTTCCTGGTCTACCAGGCACGATAGCAAATAAGTGGATAAACGGATGTGCGGTTGGCTGACCTTAAAGCTTTTTAGGATAGGTTCAATTTTTATTACTCTTATTTAGGAATTTCATGTATAAGTACTCGAGTTAAAGTGAAATTCTTCCGTAACCAATCGGACGCTGGCTTGCTGCGATAGTGCTTGTCATCACGGGGTGTAGCGCAGCTTGGTAGCGCAACTGGTTTGGGACCAGTGGGCCGCGGGTTCAAATCCTGCCACCCCGACCACAAAAGCGCAGAATGGCCACCAGTCAACTGATTGCAAGGTTTTACTGAAATACAGTTTCGTGCGCTATATAAATAGATGGCCTCCATGTGATGTAGGACTGGCGCATCACAAATATGGTTTATTAGTATAATGGTTATTATAACTGGTTGTCAGCCAGTAGAAGCGTGTTCGATTCACGCATAAACCGCCAAAACATAGCACGGGGGTTGTCCGAGTGGTTTAAGGTGCGAGTCTTGAAACAGAGGTTTAGATTCTAAAAAAAGAGAATGAATGATACTCAAACTAAAGGTGCAATTACAGAACAGAAGTGTTTTTTAAAGTGCATTGAATTAGGTTGGACAATTTCTAAGCCATTGTTTGACAATGCTAGATATGATTTTATTGCTGATACTGGTAATCAATTGTTAAAAATCCAAGTAAAAACCTCAAATTGGAATGATGATAAAACAGCATTCACATTCAATGGATATAGTCAGCATTCTCTAGGTAATGGAAATAAACGTATGAAATATACTAATAAAGAAATTGATTATTTCATGACTGAAAAGGATGGTTTGTTTTATCTTTATCCAGCTGAAGAAAATGGTTTTACTAAAAAAACTTTGCGTATAAAAAGTAAACAAAATCAAAAAACTATTTTATGGGCAAAAGATTATTTATTTGAAGAGGTTAGTAGGAATCTTTAACAATGTTTCAAAACTCGTGGGCGATAGCTCCCTGGGTTCGAATCCCAGACCCTCGGCCAAGAGCCGTATCATCTCTTTAAACTGATACATTTGTTAAAGACATAGGTTGCCGATTCTTCTCCTTTCAAATCGGCAACCAATATGGCCTCGTAGTCTAACGGTAAGGACATGTGGTTTTCATCCACAAGAAGGGAGTTCAACTCTCCCCGAGGCTACCATTTGGAGCATTGGCGTAATGGTATCGCAGCGCCCTGCTAAGGCGTCCTACTTTTGTAGTACAAGTTCGATTCTTGTATGCTCCGCCATATACAGAATTAGCTCAGTTGGGAGAGCGCTACCCTTACAAGGTAGATGCCACTGGTTCGAGTCCAGTATTCTGTACCATTTTATGGGGATGAATTTGGAAAAGGTTGGGGAAATAGTACTACCCATACAAAGTTGGTTCGATTCCAACCGTCTCCACCATTATTGCTGATTTAAGTAACCAATTGAGAGAATTGATCGACTCAATAAATTGAAACAGATAATGTCTGCTCTGCTTAATCAGCTTATGCTCCTATAGCTCAACGGACAAGAGCGCGGCGCTACGGACGCCGGTCATGTGCGGGTTCGAATCCTGCTGGGAGTACCAACTAAGAATAAAGGAGTGGCGTCGCGGCGATAATATAATTAACAAGGTCTGCCATATTATACTTTATTCTTTATAGAAATATTGCTCTATAGATTTGAAAGGATAGTTGATGTGAAGGCGAAATGGTTATACAGATTAGAAAGTCGAACTCCAAATAATGGATTATGGTATGATTCAAATAATAACTATGTTTGGGGTTGTAAAGATTGTACTGGTGATGCAAAAAATTTACCAATGGATTATGATAAGCGTTATCATGTAGATGGAAAGAACTGGTTTAGTTCTTGTTCTACCAAAGAAGACTTGCTTCATTGGTATTCGTTAGAAGATGCAAACTATCTTGTAGAACATGGGTTTGTTTTTACTCGTTATTTGGCTGTGGATTATATTGAATATCCTACTAAAGAAACTGTTTTCTTAAAAGAAACATCTCTTAAAAGAGAGGAAATAGATATTAACTCTCTTTTTGAGAAATAGATGCCCCATTAGCTCAGGGGAGTAGAGCATCGGTTTTCTAAACCGAGTGTCGTTGGTTCGAATCCAACATGGGGTACCACTTTAAAATTTGATTTTTCTTTAAAATTCTTATATAATATATATATAAGATAAAGAAAGGAAAGAAAAGAAAAATGATTGGCAAACATATTATACAATTGAGTAAAAAAGATTTAGTCGCTGTTCTTGCGGATTATTACAAAGTATCCGAAAAAGACGTGATTCTTATTACTTTTATTGGTACAGAAGGCTATGGAATGCAAGAGGAGAAAGTTGCTTGTGTAAAAGCACAAATTAATATTTTAGATAAAGAAAGAGAGGCAAATTCATGAGCGCTAGTCCATTTTTCTATGTAGAAATGTTCGACCCCAAAACTGGAAATTGGGATAAGATTGATGTATATCGGAAAGATGAAAAAGGAGAATTTATAGAATGTAGCCTTTGGCCTTGGAACGGGACTCACGAACTTTTTTCCATTCTTGGGCTTGAAAATTCTTCCGATTCTCCAACGATTGATGAGGTTCATTTTGGACTTCCGATTAATGTATCGGAGGAAATGAAAAAGGAGTATGAAGCTCATATTTGGGAAAGTTATAAGCCTGAAGCGATTTGGATTAACCTTGCTGATATGAAACTTTATCTCAATCGTCATCCGAAAGTAAAAGATTATGAAGCAATGGTAGAGCGGTATGAAGAAGATGAATCCGATTGGAATGAATATACTCCAATCTATATGGATAATCCAATGAAAACCTTTATTGACAGAGTTGAGTCTTTTCTTGAGATTTGGGATGACTTTTGGAAATTTAATCATGGTTATAGTGATGTAAGAGTTATTTGTTGGCTCGAATGGTAAGGAGTTTATATGGATAAGTTCTTTAAGCATTTCGCAGAAACCGTTGAAAGTGATTTTGATTCTGAGTTCGATAAAGAAGAAGGATATGTTGTATGTCCAGAATGCGCGGAGCCAATTTATGATGAGGATTGGCAGACCGACGAATACATGGAGTACACTGCAACGGGTCATAGAGTTTGGAGATGTCCTATTTGCGGAACAATTCTCATCGTTGAAGATGAAGCAGAATGAAAATTTGAAAACTTTTTAGAATTTTGATATAATATTTATAGAAAGTGAGAGAGGAAAAAGTTAGAGACGGCTCGAAGTTAAAAACTTATGGTAGGCAAGAGCCAAGGGTTCGATTCCCACTAATCCAAATGAGGTACCGCATTTATACTCTCATTTTTAAGGCGAGAAATCTCGCCATTAACTTCTTGTAACTCAGTCGGTAGAGTACGCGTCCATGGGGCGCGGGTCGTAGGTTCGAGTCCTACCAAGAGGAAATGGAAAAAATTTTTGATATTTTTAGAACTTAATGGCAATGTAAAATTCATATAGGCGCGCGGTAACTATATGAAAGAGTCTTTGAGGAGACGATCTCCGCCCGAAAAGCCATGGGTGCAACAATAGCATGTTGGGAGTCATGACCCACGAAATTTCGGCAATGTATGCGAGCCGTGAATGAGAAGACGAAGCCATTTGTAAAAACGCGTTAACTTGTTGGGCGTATAATCAACCAGTCTGCACCCGCCACTGGGGCCGCATCAACTTTCAAGAAACATTTAATAAATGCCTTGAGCTACAAGCCCAAGTTGAGAAATGTGGTTGGAATGTCGCAGAGACAACTGCGACCTCGCCAAAAAGGAGAATCAGAATTAAACATATTGTTGTGGCAGATTCAGCAATTCTAGATAACAAAAACTCTGCTGCTTGTCGGTGGCACGCTAAAACCGAACGTACGATAAGGGCGACTAGCGTAATGGTAGCGCCAGGGACTTTGACTCCCTATGTCCATGTTCAACTCATGGGTCGCTCGCCAATTGCAATTTAAATTGCGCGTCTGTGGTACACAGAATTAAAAAGTACCGTTAAAACCATTGTTGTGAAAGGCAACTAGGTCGGTAGATACCAATCAAATCTACCACTTATATCGCGAGGTAGAGCAGTGGCAGCTCGCCGTCCTCATAAGTCGGAAGTCATGGGTTCAAATCCCATCCTCGCAACCATTTGAGCATTTCCCAATAAGCATAGATTGCCGATGCTCTTAATTGTAGAAACGAAAAGGGATAACTACAATTACTTGCTCTTACTGCTGAGGGCAAATCAGCGGCGCGAAGGTTACGGTGTGTACAGAACCCCTCTGGCATATGGGTTGATATGCCATTAAAATGGTCTGTTAGCATAATAGGTAATGCGCTTGCCTTGTAAGCAAGATACTCTCGGTTCGAGTCCGAGGCGGACCTCCATAGGCTATAGCTTAAAGTAATTCATTCCCCATATGGAGTGGCGCGTAACTTCATATGTGAGAAGACAAGGAATGATTCGGTAGATTAAGAAGGTTGCAAACTTTTTAATCTATGTAAGAGCACGTACGCGGGGTACGGGGGAACGGTAGAAGTCCGTAAGCCTAACCAAAATGAATTGCGGTATGTTTCTGCGGAGCATACCTAAGGGAATTGGATGCGTCTAATTCTCTTTTAAAAAGTAAGGAGTGAGGAGTCTAAAATGGAGAGACAAATTTGGGAACAAAATCTTGAATACGCGGCGGTTATAGAGGAAATTCTTCAAAGTAAGATTCCTTATTCCTATGAATCGTTAGAAAGTCTTTTAGGAGATGTAGTTAAATATCTTCGTATTACAGGACATAGATTAGAAAACTATGATAGGAAGTTAAAAATTTATGGAGAACTTTTTACAAAAATGCCTTAGCGCGCACCATTAGTCCAATTGGCAGAGACACTTGATTTAGGTTCAAGGTGTTCGGGGTTCGAATCCCTGATGGTGTACCATTCAACCGATAGCATAGGCCGTAGACAATAATGTCACTATAGCTATTTAACCTTAGTTGGTTCTAAGGATGAGCGGGTTACACTCATGCGGTTACCGCTTATAATAATTGAATTAAATAAGTATACTACGAGAACTCAGTGAAGAGCAGTTAAGTAAGCTGTGCTGAGAAATACCGTACAGACAGCAGATGAATGCGGAGATATTCGCAAAACACTGGACTGGCGCGCGATTGCGAAATTGTGTGCGGAGGGTTGGGTCCCAATTCTAAGGTATTGTGCAGCAGTTAACGCAGATAAAGGTAGGATGCGAGTCGGCGGTGCAATAGAAGCGGTTTTGATAAGAAACCGCTGAATCCAAGGGAACTGCAGCTGGTGACTACAGTGAATCTTTGGAAAGACCATATGCCGTTCTGTCGTGAAGCGAAGAAATTCGTGTATAAGGCTTGTATGTGACTCTGAGTAGCCCAAGACAAAACCACAGCAAGAATATTTTACCATTGGATTTTAAGGTGAACAATTCTTATAGCGAACTACGGGTGAAAAGTGCGAGTAATCAATCTCGTCTAGGCTTGGAACAATTATTTGTTTGGGGCATATTGTGTTGGGGTCGCTCCCCGGCGCTTGCGTATGTCTTCCTAGTGACTGAATATATCTGAAGTTAAGTGTATGTAAGGTGAAAGCCTATCGAGAGTATGCTTATTTAATTCAATTATTGATTAATTATTGTTTTAACTTATAGGAGATATATATGGCAAGGTTAAATTTGGTTTCACCGTGGATTGAATATTACCACAAGATGAAAGCGATGTTTGAAGATGATTCACGTATTAGAATTGTATTTGATGATGATGCGATGGAGCTAAGATTTTATGCAGAAACAGATTATCTTTTAGATACTTTGGAGAAACTTATTCCTTCAGGAAAGATTTGGGGAGACGTAACTCTTACCAATGTTATAATTCCACCAAATGACAAAAATCTTAGAATTACACACTGTAAAGAACAGTCACCAAGTGATTTATTTACTGAGTTGTTTTATAATAATCCTCACTTTTCAGATGTTTTTTATATTAATACAATTCTTAGTAATGGAATTACTTATGTAGTTTTTAAGAAAGAAGTTATTCAGTATTATAGTGATAATTTGAGTGACGCTCATGGAGTTACTTCCGTATTGATGGAAGATTTGGCTAGAGAGTTACTGAATACACCAGATGGAGTATTTTATTGTACTGATGTAAAATAGTTTAGGCGATTATTCGCCTAGTTATGCGCTCGTGGCGGAACTGGTATGCGCGATGGACTTAAAATCCATTGGCCTAGGGTCGTGTGAGTTCGAATCTCACCGGGCGCACCACTTAATTAATAAAAGGAGTTACAAATGACAAACGAACAGAAGAAACAGATTTTAGAAGTAAGATTGCATAAAGTTAAGGCTCGTGGTAAGCATATTGATTGTCCAGGAGTAGTACGAAAGCTAAATAGACAAATTAGAAATTTATCATAATTATTGTTTTTATAAATCACCTCCTTTCTTGCTGCCGCCGCGCTTGTACGTGGCGGCTAGTTGTTTATTTTTTAATTTTTGGGATGAAAAAAATTGAGTAGAGAAAGGAATTATCTACTTTTATTTAGTAAGAAAACAAGTCTGCGGTTTAACCGATGACTTTTTATATATATCTCTTGGGCGGTCGGAAGGATTCGCCCTTTTTTATTAGGAGGGATTTATGTTTGGAGCAAGAGTATATGTGCATTCAAATATGGATAATGCTGACTTAACTGTGGATTTTAGTTCTTTTGACCATCCCGAAGATAAAGCCTATAGTGTTATGACAACTATAGATAAATTAAATAAAATAGCTAAAGATTTAGATGGAATGGCGGAAAATTTTTTACAAGGGTATTCAATAGAAGCGGCGCAATCACAAGCTGATAAATCTAATGAATTACTAGTTCAATTAGCTAATCGAGTATTATATGGAGAGAGTGCCTATGAAATGGCTAGAACCTTAACTCGAAATCAAACAGTAAAAGCCAAAGCCTTAAAAAAAACTTTACAAGGACAAGAAGGGGAATTATCTCGATTAATTTTAGATTATATTGGAGATAAAAAACAAGTAGGGATTAGTGAATTGGCTAGTTTTATTGTAAAAACAATAGGAGGACAATCAGCTACTATAACAGTAACTGAGGCTGGTTCAGTTGTTACAGAATTAGGTAAGCTTTTTAATGTTGAAAAAATAGAACGTGAAGGAAAACAAATTTTATTAGATGAAATTTTTAAAACTACTAGAGATTTATCTACTGGCCGTAGAGGAATTTTTCGCGCGGCAATAAAAGATTTAATAAAAGCTTCTAAATATGGAACTATACAACAATCTGGTCAAGCTATTAGAAATTTTTGTAATAAATTAAATAAAAAGATGAAAATAGAAAGTCAAAAAGAAGTTCCTTTTATGTGGTCTAATGACCCTAATGAATTAGAAAAAACAATAGACCGTTTTACTGAACAATTAAATGAATCTTTGCAAAAAGATTTAAAAAAAAGCTCTAAAATATTAGATATTTCTAATACAATAGGTGCTGTTGGAGAAGAAATTAGAGAAAATATTAGTAAAACTGCGAATAGTGTTATTATTAGTTTACAAGTTGGTGATATGACAGAAGAACAATTGGTAAAAGATATGGAGCAGGAATTAAAAAGTTTAGGAGCGACAAAAAAATTAACTCAAATGGAATCTTTTCATGACTCAGGAAAACAATCCCAAACTGATTTAATTTTATTAAATACAAAAACTAAAGCTATTGCAAGAGCACAATCTAAAAATCATTTTGCATCTTATTTTACCAATAATAAGAAAGCAGATAGTGAAATAGATAATTTTAGATGGACAGTAGAAAATTCTGTTAACCTGCTCGCCTTTATTGATAAATTATCGAAGATGAATATAGGTACTGGATTAGAGTTAAATGAAGATGATATCAATAATGTAAGTGAGGCTTTAGCCCATAATATATGGGCTAAAAAAGCGGGTTCACAATATGTAGATAAAAGAGAAGGTAAAATTAAAGCTGAGTCAGTGTCAGTAGGAGATTTTCAAAATGAATTAGAAGGAGCAATGGAACGACTATTGGCGGGACAAATTACAAGTCTATTGGGAGTAACTTTAAAACCAGTAGAACAAAATGTACAAGTAATTGATAATGCTTCTAATATTTTTTATATTTTAAATGGTCGTCTTAAAAAAACTTCTGAATTAATTTTAGAAGTTATACAGCAAATTGAAGAATCTCAATTTCAAAGTTTATTAAATTCAAAAGTAAGTAGAACTATTATTGTCACTTTTAGCGGTACAAGTCTAGGAGGAGGAAAAGCAGGCTTAGAATTTCTTGTCAATAAATTAAAAGCTGGACCTAACACTGCAGGCTCTGAAAGTATTGGTGTTTCGATGGGAGAGCAAATTTTAAATAATGTTAATGTCAAAGTAAGTTTAGGAACTGCTATAGGAGTATTAAAAAATAATTCTTTATTAATCTAAAATTTGACAAACTCCCAAATTTCTGGTATACTATTCTTAGAATAAGAAAAAAGGAGAAAGAAAGTCATGTATAATTCTACTACAACTGATATAGTTAATAAAACTTCATCTTCAAACACAACATATTATTTACCATATGCTCCCGTCTTTATTCCAAAAGATGAGCATCAAGTTGAAATTAAAACTGATGGGAAAATTATACTAAATGGAGTTGATGTTACAGAGGAGTTTCGCGAAATAACTGAAAAAATGACAAAAGAAGCATTGAAGCGACAAGCGCAAAAGTCCAAACCAAGACCAAAAGATTTAATTGAGCATGTATCATTTAATAAGTCACTCGACCGCACCACTGTTAAATGGAAAGATGGAACAATTACTTATGTCCATTGCGCGGCCGATGATGAACTCGATTTAGAAAAAGCAATTGCCATGTGCTTTATGAAAAAAGCATATGACAATAGAGGATGTTTTAATGAATTTCTAAAGAAGTGGGTGGAGAACGTATCTATTCACGAATAAGGAGGCACTTATGTATACTAGAGCAGAAAGACGTCGGAATAATTTTTTGAAGGCGCGCCGTAAGCAAAAGATTTGCCAGGAAATTTATGGAACTGAATTTTATAAACATTTACATATGTATAGTAAAAATAAAATTCATTGCAGCTGTCCACTGTGCGCAGTCAAAACAAGAATGAAGAAAGGTAAGTTCTGGTATCCAAGTTTTCATCCTAAGATAAGCGATAAAAGACAGATAGAAAAATTAGAATATGGTTTAAAAGACGGATAAACTCCGTCTTTTTTTAATTTGACTTTTTTAAAAATTTTTGATATAATATATATATAAGATAGGAAAGGAGGCTTTAGTGTGAGTAGATATGCGTTCAGTGATTTACATGGACAGTATGAATTGTGGAAACAGATTGTAAATTATATAGATGATAGTGATGAAGTTTATTGCCTTGGTGATTGTATCGACAGACACCGCGGCGGCGCTAAGATTTTGCTCGAAATGAGTACAGATGAGCGTTTTACTTTATTAGCAGGAAACCATGAACAAATGATGGTAGAATATTTTTCTGGAATTAATAATTTATGGTTTTACAATGGTGGGCATGATACTTTTGATGAGTTAGAAGAAAATGATTTCCGTGATTTGGAATACTTACTTGATTATCTTTCGGAACCAATAATTGAAGTCACTTTAGAAACTCAAAAAGGAACTATTATTCTTAATCATTGCGGTTTTACTCCAGAAAAAGATTATGAACTTTATTGGGATAGGAACCATTTCATTGACCGCTGGCCGCACGTAGACTATCCTAACATCTATATAATTCACGGTCATACTCCAGTTCAATATGTTGAATTTTATTATGACCATTGGGGTAGTGATGGATTAGTTAAAATTAATTCTTATATTGATATTGAAGCAATAACTGAAGTCGTAGAACCAAAAGTTTTTACTTATTGTGAAGGGCATAAAGTTGATATAGACATGGGAAGTGCTTTTTCCTATCGCGCGGCGCTTCTTAATTTAGATACGTTAGAACCAATTTATTTTGATATTTAAAAGGAGGTTACATGGGACGTTTATTCTTTATTGGAGACATACATGGACAGATTCACCCTATTAATAGATTAGCTAGATATGTAGAAGGCGGCCTCGACTATGATGATGGAGTTGTTCTTCTTGGAGATAGTGGACTCAACTTCTGCCAAGATTGGAATGACACGTGGCTGAAAAAACAACTGAATAAACTCCCATGTACCTTTTATGTTTTGCGTGGTAATCATGACCATAGAGTTAAGCCATTAGTCGAGGCCGCGCCGGATGAGTGGATTAGTACGCATGAGAATAATGAGGGGTTGATTCAAGGATGGTTTTATACAGAGAAAGAATATCCGAATATTAAATATTTCGTAGATAATGTAGACACTTATGCTATTTATCATAACGACAGCTTTTATAAGGTATTAGTTATACCTGGCGCTTATAGTGTAGATAAGTATTACAGATTAAAGAATGGTTGGAAGTGGTATGAGGATGAGCAGTTAACTCCTTGGGAAAGGCAGGAAGGTTTGGTAATTGCTAAGAATCAATCAGCGCCTTTTGACTTTGTTCTGTCCCATACTTGTCCCGCAATTTTTGAACCGACAGATTTGTTTCTTCCTTTTATTGACCAATCTACTGTAGATAAAACAATGGAAATGTATTTGGGAGAACTAGAATATACAATTAGTTATAACTTCTGGCTTTGGGGACACTTCCATGAATTTCGTGTATATCCTGGGCCGCCGCGTAATGCAGGACAATGTATTATGTTGGATGCAGGTGAGTCAGTATTGGAATTAGATAGAATTTTGAAGGGAGATTATACTCCTATTCAGAAAGGAGAGAACTATGTTAAATAAACAGAATCAAAGGGAGTTATGTTATTTAGTTACTGTTGATGATATAAAACCAATTGAAGGAAAAGATAGGGTTGAATGCGCGGTTGTAGGCGGTTGGACTATTATGGTTCAAAAAGGAGTATTCAAACCTGGAGACATTGGAATTTACTTTGAAATTGATTCTAAGGTGCCGCAGACTGAACCTTTTGAGTTTCTTGCAGCAAAGAAATATCGTATTAAGACTCAGAAATATGGAAACTTTTATTCTCAAGGTTTGTTAATGCATCCTTCTGATTTTGGTTGGAAAGTAAATGATGATGAGGTTATTGACGATAAGCATAATATCTATTATGTAGATAATGATTCTCGTTTTCTTACCAAAAAACTCGGAGTAACTTACTATGTACCAGAAGATAATGAAAGGAAAGCTCCTTCTGTAGATAAATATCAGAAAATGGCACAGCGCCACAAAGAACTTTTCGCTCGCGCGCCGTATAAATGGCTTATGCGTAAAGACTGGGGAAAGAAACTACTCTTTTTCTTTTATGGGAACAAACGAATTGATGGTGGCATTGCATGGCCAGCTCATATCTGTGCAAAAACTGATGTAGAACGCATTCAGAACATGCCTTATATTTTGAATGATAAGCAGCCGTATGTGGCTACTGAAAAAGTTGATGGCTCTTCCTGTACAGTAACTGCTGAACGTAAATCTTTTGGTAAAATTGAATATCATGTATGCTCTCGTAATGTTGTATTTTCTACTGGTAAAGAAAAATGTTATTATGATACTAATGTTTATCTTGAAATGTATGAGAAGTACAATTTGAAAGAGAAGATTACTCAGATTTTAAATGATTATAATTTAAATAATGTAGCTCTGCAAATGGAAATTTATGGTGCAGGAATCCAGAAACGTGACTATTCAACTAAAGACCATAAGATTGCGCTTTTCCATATTGTAACTAATCGAGAAAAAATGCCAATGGATAAAGTAATTAAAATTGCGGAAAAATATGATATTCCTCATGTACCACTTGTTTGTGATGAGTATATTTTCCCCAATTCTTTAGAAGAAGTTCAAATGTTTGTAGAGGGCGCGCCGTCAAAAATTGATGGCAAGCCGCGCGAAGGTATTGTTTTTTACGATAAAGAAACTGGACAGACTTATACTAAATTTGTTTCTCCAAGTTATCTTATAAAGTATCATTAGAGGTTATATTAATGAATATGGAAAAAGTTTATAAAGCATATGAGAGATTTGTTGCTAATAAAGATAAGAACGGAGTAATTAATATCTATCCAGAATATGAAAAGGATTTAGATATTATACTTCAGTTTATAAAGGACAAGTTATATGTAGATTAAGGACGATTTTTATCGTCCTTTTAATTTGACTTTTTTTAAAAATTTTGATATAATATAAATAGAATAGAAGAAGGGAGAATTTTATGGCTACACTTTTTATTTTATGTGGATTGCCGGGGAGCGGTAAAACTACTTTCTGTAAAAATTATCCAGAAGTTGTACATATTTCTAGGGATGAGATTAGATTTTCTTTAGTAAAAGAGGGTGAGCCATATTTTTCTAAAGAGAAGCAAGTGACTCGAAAATTTTGGAAAGAAATTAATAAGAATTTAAGAGAAGGCAATTCTGTTTTTGCAGACCAGACTAGTCTAACTAAGAAGTCTCGTCAATTATTAATGAACCATATTACTGTACCTAATGTAAAGTTTATTTGTGTGGAAGTTAACGGTAATAATTTAAAAATGTCTTTAGAGAGAAATGAGAAAAGAGTTGGCACTCGCGCATATGTACCACCAGAAGTTATTCATTCTATGAGTAGGGATTTTGAAGAGCCTACTTGTGATGAAGGGTTTGATGAGGTACTGCGGTATACTTTTTAGGAGGATTAATGGGAGAAATATATTTCACTTCAGATTTACATATAAATCATGACAAAGGATTTATATTCGCTGCGCGCGGGTATAAAACTATTGAAGAAATGAATATAGAATTGATTACTAATATACAAAAAACTATTACTGAGGAAGATGACCTATATATTTTGGGTGATATAGTACTTGGAAAAATTGATAAGGCCGCGCAATGGCTTGAATTAATTCCTGGTCATGTACATTATTTAATTGGCAATCATGATAATAGTAAGAGAATAAATCTTTATGATGAACTTGGTTGGAAATCTCATGGATATGCTGATATAGTAAAGGTTGGTAAATGGAATTTTTATATATCACATTATCCTACTATGGTAGCTAATTTTGATGATAATGAGAAACGTATACCAGTAATTAATTTATTTGGTCACACCCATCAAAAGAATAAATTTTACGATGATAATCCCTATATGTTTCATGTGGGAGTGGATAGTAATAACAATCAACCTATATCTATTGAAGAAATAAAAAAACAAATTAGAAAGAAAAGAGAGGAGATAAAATGGTAACGATACTTAGCTCAACTTATGATTCAAGAACAAGGCAAACTATAGTAGATATACAAACTCCAGAGGGAGTTTTTCGAGGAATTGCTAAGGCCGCGCCAAATGAGAAATTGAATGATGAAATTGGAGAAACAATAGGCTTTTGGCGCGCTTATATTAAATATCTTAAATTTTTGAATCGTCAAAATAAAGCAATACTTAAAGAGCTTCAATATATGTATGACCATAGCCGTAAGTTCGACCCGACAGCGAGAAAACTTAAAGCGCGGATAGTACATTATCAGCTTATAGTTTTGAAATTAAAAGAAGAGATAGAAAACTATGAAGCAACAGTTGAAACTTTTAAAGATATAATTGGAGGAATCAATGAATAAAAATAAGGATTGTTTAGCAACAAGTACCACGATTATAATGACGGAAAACCTTTTTCCAGCTGGCACATATTTAAAAGTAACGTATGAAAAAATGGAGCCGGCGCCGTATACATGGAGAGCAACTTACAGTTCCAATTCAGCTTATCATGTTTGTCCGTTTGATGGTAACTTTAGAAAATGTAAAGATTGTAAGGGAATTGAAGAAACAGAAGATACTTATTGTCTTACTAAGCAGCAGTTTGTTTCGGAAAAAGAATTGGAGAAGCGAATTGAAATGTATGTAAGTAATGGAGGTAAACTTGAATACTATTGATTCAGTAAAAGATTTTTATTTTCTTTTAGAGTGTGAGGTTGATGGCGAATATTATCAGTTGGAAGGTACTTTTTCTACTTCGGATTACGCCACCGCTGTGCAAACATTAGAAGAAGGTTTTGCAGATAGTGAGGTTGGAGAATTAGGACGTATTACTGGTATTACTATAGAAGAAGTACCAATTGAACAATTCTCTTAAAGAGGTGTATAGAATGAATTTGGAACAGTACTATGAAGCTAAAGGAATAGTTGCTCGAATTGAATATTTAGATGATGAAATTGAAAAAATAAAAAACCTTTTAGGAAAGAAATCATTAGCTCGTTGGGATATGATGGTTGCGGCAGATCAATATTCCGGCTGCCAAGTAATATCTCATTATGGTTTATTGCCAGAATTTTTAAAAGCGGCACTAAACAAACATGTAAAAGAACGTGATAAATTAATAGAAAAATTGACAAAAATTTAAGAGGTGTATAGAATGGATACAAAAACTTTTATTGAAAATTTTCACAAAATGTGTAATCATTATTGGAGATGCGGTGAATGTCCGATGTGTGTTTCTGGAGCTTGTCTTTTTCTTAGCGATGAGCATGAACCGCTTAATGTCGAATCAATTATTGAGATAGTTACAAACTGGTGTGATGAAACTCGGCCTATTAAAACCAATGGGGATAAAGTTCTTAGTGTAATTCCCGCGAATATTAGAGAAGAAGGGAAAAGACGCTATGATAAGTATGAAGAGATTAAGCCTAATATAAAATATGGAGTTAATACTCCTATAGAATCTTTTGTAGGTTTCTTTATTCCAACGGAATGGTGGAATGCAGAGTTGGAGGATAATGAATGAGTGTAGTAATTGCAATTATAACTGATTATATACTTATAAAAATGTTTGACCCGTCTGAAACTTTAGCTCTATGTGTCTCAATTATTTTTGCAGGCGGTTTGGCTGGATTAAGGAGAGAATGATATGACTGAATTAATTAATAAACAAAAAGTGCTTGACCTTGTAAGAGATATTTGTATTGATATAATGGATGAATGTGAAAGTTATATTGATGTAATAGATGGAGAAACTGATATAGTATATAAAAATTTAAAAGAAGTCAATGCAATTCTAAAGTGCAATAAAAGAATTAGAAATGGTATTAGACAGTTGCCGTCTGAACCACTCGGAAATTCCGAACAGTTGGAGTGGATTCTATGTAGTGTGCGGCCGCCTGAAATAGATGAAGAAGTGTTTGTGTATCTGTTTGGAGATAGTCCATATTTGGCTTGGTATGATGGTCATAAATGGCAGACAGAAGATTTTACTGTTGATGATGATGAACGTCCGACAGCATGGATGTCATTGCCGAAACCATGGGAAGGAGAAAACAGATGAAAAAATCAGAAGTAATTGACCGATTAGAGGACGTTGTGGTACTTCTTAAAGGTGATAGTAGTTGCAACGATTTAATATCTGCGGTTCGTTATGCTATTGCAGTCATTCAAGGCGGAATGGCAGACGAGTCACATGAATGGATTCCGTGCAGTGAGTGGTTGCCCGAATATAGAAAAAATGTAGATGTAACCACAAGAGATTTACGAGTAAACCTTGCATACCTTGATTCCATTAAAGAAGATGGTACGGATGACTTGTGGATCATACCACTCGAAGATGCAGAATGTGCTTTATGGAACGTAGTGGCATGGAAACCAAGGCCAGAGCCGTGGAAAGGAGAAAGAGATGACTAAAACAAAAGCACGGAAATATTATAGAAAATGCGGATATTGTGGAGAAAGATTTGAACAGAGTGACATGGTAAGAACAAACATAGTGAAAAATGGATGGCTCTGTAAGGAGTGCTATCAAACTGAACTTCCAAGATACGATTTTATTTCTGATGCGGAAGACTTGTGCTACAGGATTGGTTCAGAAGCATTTTAAATGGGAGGGGAAAGAATGACTAAAGAAGAAGCGATTAAATTACTATCGCAGATAAGGGATGCTCTGCTTGCAAGTAATTCGTGGCTACCATCTACGGACAATCCGATTAAAGAGTCTTTTGGCATGGCTATTGAAGCATTGCAAAAAAGACCAGAAGGCAAGTGGAAAAAGAAATTAGGCACTCTCTATTGTTCCATTTGTGGGAACAGTTGGAGCGATTCTTTTGAACACTTACTCAATAAGTTCAATTATTGTCCAAATTGCGGCAACCCAATGAAAGGAAAGAAGAATGAGTGAATATATCAGTAAACAGACGGTAATAAGAGCGTTTGCTGAATATGAGAAAAGAACGACTCCTTCATGGAGTGGAGCATATAAAGAAACTTTAGAGGAGTGGATTGATGAATTAACAGAGATGTTATCAGATATTTCAACCATTGATATAGTATATTGCAAAGAGTGTGAGTATTGGTACAAGAATGCAAAAGAGGATAACGGTATACCTATTGCTAACATGTGTTATGACTTCCAAGCCGATGACTTCTGTAGCTATGGAGAAAGGATGAAATGATGACTAGAGAAGAAGCAATTAAAAGACTCATAGATGAAAGTTGCAAATCAAGGCTATATTGCGAATTATATCCCGTCACTTGTATGAAAGAAGAGTGCGAAATCTACATGGCCATTGAAGCGTTAAGAGAAAGACCGAGAGGTAAGTGGAGAAAAATTACACCAGAAGAAGATGAATATAAGTCATTTATGGGCTGGCTAGAATGTACGAATTGTAGATCAGAAGTAGCTATCTTTAGCAATTACTGTCCCAACTGCGGAGCGAGGATGAAAGGAGTGGACAATGAGCATGATAAATAACCTTGTGAACAGATTGAGAGCAGAGTCCAAATCAATGGGAAGGTATGGGGTTGATTATATGTCAACGCTCCTAATGGATGCATCTGATACAATTATAATGTTGTCGAAAAAGGCGAGAGCAGACAGACCGCGAGCGAAGTGGCTAGAAAGAAACAACGGATATGACACAACTTGTGAATGTTCAGCTTGCCACTACAGAGACTTTATCCCGAATTACCAAATAGGCGGCGAGTATATATGTATGGACAGATATTGGTTTGAAAGAGCTTTCTGCCCAAATTGTGGGGCAGATATGAGAGGAGATAAGGATGACAAGAGATGAAGCATTACATAGAGTTAAGGGATATTTAACAGATATTATTCCAGTAGAAAACTATTCAGAGATTGAAGAGATATTCAAAGCATTAAAGCAAGAGCCTTGTGAGGATGTAATCAGTAGACAGGCGGCGATTGACGCACTAAATGAATACTTCGCAAGAATCGGAAGATTAAAAAGGAAAGGACTGACTAAAGAAGAAAAAGCAATCAGTCTAGATACAGTTGGAACAATCAAGACTTTACCGTCCGCGCAGTTGCGACCAAAAGGTAATTGGATACATAGTATATACTACGGAGAGATTATGCCAGAACACAAATGCTCTGAATGCGGAACATGGGAATACTCTGATGAAGAAAGCAACTTTTGTTCCTATTGTGGCGCGGATATGAGGAGAGAAAAGTGACATATTTAGAATTGTATACAGAAGCTATTCTTAAATTTGAAAGGGGTGAAATTACATTAAATGAATATAAAGATATTATTAAACCGCTAATGAAAGAAATTAAAACAGAATCATGGATTCCATGTAGTAAAAAAAAATTACCGAAAGAAGAAGATGGAGAGGTATTAATAACATTAGAAGGTAAAGTTACAACCGCTACCTATTCTGAATTTTCAAATACTTGGTATATAGGAGATATGTGTGGAGTTAGTGATGAAGCTCCTACCGCTTGGATGCCATCACCTGAGCCATATCGAAAGGAGGAAAATAATGTATAAAGTAATGTTAACGGATAAGAGAGAAGCTTTAGTTGATGCAGATGATTTTAGTTTTTCAGAACAAGATTTTGTAAAATTGTTCAAAGATGGAGCTATTGTTGCAATGTTTGAAAGATTATATGTAATCGGAGTGTATCAACCCGATTTACCATACCTTTTTATAACAAATGAAAAAATGTTGTGATACTTGCGCCAGCTATAACTGGTATTATGATTGGTGTGAAGAGTGGAAGTGCCAAGTGGATAGCAGATACATTTGCTATTTATGGAAAAAAGAAGAAGATGAATAAATGGGAAGACTGGCCGCGCTTGTACATGGTCAGTTTTTTTATAATTTGAAATTTTTTAGAAATTCATATATAATATATATATAAGGTAAAGAAAGGAGAAAAGTTATGACAGGTCACGAAAGAATCGCCGCAAGTAATATTAAGGCTTGCTTTAATTACGAGATTGGAGCTATTTATAATTCTTGGCTTGATGGATACTTTGAAGATATTCCGACTTTAGAAGAAGCAAAGGATATGATTTATACTTTATCAATGCATGATAGATATGGCTCTGGTTATTCTGTAGTAGACGGCGCGCCGAAAGAAATGAGATTTGCGGGTAAGGAGTTCTGCAAAAGATATATTGATAAACTGTTTGCTAATGATTCTGATGTAGCTGAAATTCCATGGAAAGAATGAGGAGAATAATATGGGTAAAAAGACAACCATTAAAGATACAATTGTAATTACTTCAGATGGAAAGACTGTTATTGCTAGGGCGGATGATGGAAGGCTGGGAATTGCTAGTTGTAGTCCAGAAGATAAATTTTCTTTGGCGGCTGGCGCGCAATTGGCTTTGAAAAGGCTACTTGAGTTTCAAGTTGGTGATAGGGTAGAGTGTATTAAACCAGAATATTCTTATACTAATTATTCTAGTTTTATGACAGATTATTGTGATATAGATGAATGTGCAAGGTATGCATTTGGTCAGGAAATGCCTAAAGGAAGTACAGGAAAAATTATTGGAATTTATAAGCATGACTTTATGAAAGACCGAGATTTGGCAATTGTAGATACCTTTTATGGAGGAGGTAGTTGTGCAGTATATGTTGTAGAAACCAAAGGTCTGAAACGAATTCAATAAATTATCTTAAAGAGAGGATGTGTTTCCTCTCTTTTAAATTTGATTTTTTTAAAATTTTTTGTTATAATATATATAGAAAGTAAGAAAGGAGAAACTTATGGAATATTATGTAGCAGATTCTTATAAAGATTATAAAAGAATTGGCAAACCTTTTGATAAGAATGGCCACATGTATACTATTGTCGAATGCAGCTGTGACCGTTGCGGTGGCTCTGGAATCTATAAGTGGGGTGCGGTTATTAACGAGAGGCCGCAGTATGCAGGTACTTGTCTTAAATGTATGGGTACTGGTAAGTTGACTAAAGAAGTTCGTCTCTATACCGAAAAAGAATATACCACAATGCAGAATAGAAAAGAGAAAACTAGAGTAAAGAAAGAAGAGGCTGCCGCGACTCGAAGAAAAGAAGCTCGTATAAATGCTCAGACGAAATGGTATGAGCGCAATGGTTTCTCCAACGGCTACACCTACCTCATTTATGGGAACACCTTTCCAATCAAAGATATGTTGAAGGAGCACGGTTGTAAATTTTCCAAGGATTTGAAGTGGCATTCGGCAGAAGAAATTGAAGTTCCTTCTGATTGTGGAGTTGAGCGAGTTGATTTTGATTCTCTTTATGAGTGGGGAACTTTTCTCTATGAGCCTAAGTTCATCGGAGAAGAAGTGGTTGAAGAAATTTTCCAGAAAACTTTTACTACTTCAGAGTTTGTGGGAGAAATTAAGGAGCGACTTCGTAATTTGGAATGTACTTTGAAGGAAAAGAAATTCCTTGAGAACTATGGATGTTACTGCTATAGTTTCGATTACAATGGGAACTGTTTGAGTTGGGTAACTGAAAAGGATTTGGAATTTGAGGAAGGAGACGTGGTTACTTTAACTGGTACTGTTAAATCTCATAAAGTTTTTGCAGGAAATAAGACAACTTATCTCAATAGGTGTATTGTTAAATAGATTTGAGAACTCACTTCGGTGGGTTCTTTTATTTTGGGAGAAAATATGTATTAGTTGTATGTAGGAGTGCGCGCGGTCGTAAAATTTTCCAAGAATTTGGGAATGTTTATGGCTCGGCCGCAGTGTACGTACAATATATTAGGATATTTTGTAGGATTTCTTTAGCTTACTACTAATTTTAAGCGAAAATTTTCCAAAAAATTTTCCAAGAATTTTTCCATCCCTAAAATTTTCCAAAAAATTCCATCCTAAAATTTTCTAGAATTTTCCAGCTCGTAGAATTTTCCAAGAAATTACGGTCGGCCGCCCTCTACATACCATCGAAAAAAAATTTTCACAAGTGACTCAAAAAATTTATAAACTCTTTAACAAAAAACTACTTATTATCAAAATAAGAAAATTATAAATATACTTATAAGTATAACTTATACATATATGTATATATAATAAGGGTTTTCTTTCCTATTAAGTTGGGATTTAGGGTGGGAGTTTTAATAAGGCGCATAGCGCCGTAATTAAAAGTCCACCCTAATCGTATACGTTCAACGTATACATAGTACGTATATATAAAAAGAACCTTTCTCCCTTTATCCTCCCCTCTATCTTACCTATCTCCTACGTTCAACGTATACGTATATAGGGCTTTTTCCTAAGTTTTTAAACCTTTTTAGCCCCTCTATTTTTCCCCTTAGTTTTCCCCAACTATTTCTCTCTAACTTTTCTAGCTCTTTTAACCTCTCTTCAACCTCTCCCCAATCTCCCCTCAACTCCTACCCAATTCTTGCCCAACCTATACGACCTACGTATAAGTAAGAGGGTAGAAAAACTAGTTCGTCGTTGCACAGACGTTCACGGAGCTGTCTACGGAACGTTCGCAATGGTCAAGTCGGTAGGGAAAAATGGAGTTTTTTTGGAAAAGGAAGGGTTTATTTGGAACGATTTGGAAAGGGGTAAAGGAATATGGAAAGGTGTGAATCAATGGGGAAGGGTGGAAAATAGTGGCTGCCCCATCCAACCACTGCAGTCAAATTTTATAAATAATTATATATAATTTGCAATAAAAAGTCAAATTTTGACGCCGCGCAATAAAAAAAGACAGGTCTTTCGACCCGTCTTTCGTATACGTAATACGTATACATAAGTTTAAGCCTTAGTATAACCCTTCTGGGTTCCCTTTCCCTTAATCTTAACGTCTACAGCAACAGCTCTTCCTTCCTTAACGGCAATTCTTGCCAGTGCGGAAGCCTTCTGAACCTTTACGTCCAGTGCCTCAGCGATAACGGTTGCGGTGATTGGCTCTTCGCCCAGGATTTCGTTGACAATCTTGTCAACCAGAGGAGCGTTTTCCAGAGCCTTCTTAGAAGGCTTGTTCTTTCTAGCCTCGTTCGCAGCGTTCATCTTCTCGATTTCAGCGGCGGCATAAGCCATGGCTTCCTCAGTAATAGTTCCAGCAGCGATTGCGTTCATGAATTCTCTCTTGGTCATCTTGTACCTTTCTTTCTCCACTCACTTAGGCAGGTGGCTCCAGTTACTTTAGTTAATTTGAGAGGTCACTTCTCTCACTTTCTATATATATTATAGCAAGATTTTCAGAACTTTTCAAATTTTCTTTTCTGAACTCCTGCGCGAAAGCGGAGATGAGGTGCGGCGGACCGCTCTTTTTTTATTTTCCTTTCTCTCTCACTTTCTATATATAGTATAGCAGGATTTTTAAAAAATTTCAAATTTCTTTTTTGAGAATGGACGGACGAATGCAGCTCCTTTTGGTGGGGATGCGCGCTAGAAATTTGACTTTTAAAATCAAATTTTCAGTCGTCGAAAATAGGGTTTTTTCTAAAGTGGTTTTTGATTTTTGCAGCTCCATAAATTTGATTTTTAATTGCAAATTTCTTTTATTTTAGATTTGCAGCTCCCTAAAACTTGAAAAAATAAATCAAATTTTGAGCGCGCAAACGCAGCTGCCTGAATGCAGCTCCCTCATCGCATTCCAACGCAGCTCTGCCACAGCTCCCCGATGCAGCTGCCTGCGTGAACGCAGCTCCCTACGTAATGCAGCTCCATGGCTGCAGCTCCCTGCCGCGCCGCGTCCACCGACGACCGCGAACGTGTGTTCGCCCACGAACGTATGTTCGTATACTGTATACATGACAGAATAGTCTGAAAATTCTGACAATTTGTGCCCATAAAACAAACGTATGTTCGGTACGTAACTATGCCGATAATTAGTTTTTTAGGAATAGTTGGGGATATAGGGAAAATAGTGTTGAAATTCCAACGATTTAACTATTCCTAAAAATAGTTTTCTCGGAATAGTTGGGAGTGAGAACGTATGTTCGCGCGACTATAAGAACGTATGTTCGTGTGCGTGTACTCTGTATACTGTATACAATGGTAAAAACTGGAAGGCCGGCCCGG
>OCVV012883529.1_pt1 | contig 42007 bp, 47 predicted proteins | sample 1539721 | NCBI WGS metagenome assembly OCVV01 (sample SAMN02144230, study PRJEB22623) | gut metagenome | biome: sheep rumen | host: Ovis aries | place: New Zealand | reverse complement strand
CTGGTATAATAAAACAATATACTTCTTTTATTTATAACGAATTTAAAGATAATAAATATATAATATTTGATAGTAAGATATTTGATAATGAAAAAATATATAGATTTTTTAGTAAAAAACAATTAAAAGAAATAAATGGTTTTAAAAAGAAATTAATAGATGAATACACTCATTTTATAAATAGTATTAAAAAAGGTACTTGTATTGATGAAAAGTATTTAAGACTAGTTATTAGTTTAATAGGGAAAGAAACTGTTTTAACAGATAAAACATATAGATATTTAATTAATAATATAAATAGTAATAATTCTATACTAGTAGGAGAGTTTATCGTTAAATATAGTGCTTATTTGGCTTCTAAAGAGTTAAATGTACCAGATAAAGATGTTTATTACACTTCTTATAATTTTGTAAATAAATGTCCTCTAACATTTACTTCAGGAGAATATAATCCTAATAAAGATTATGTATTTATTAATATAAGAAAACTAACTAAAGAAAATTTTATAGAACTAATCCAAGCAGTTGGACATGAGATGAAGCATAGAAAGCAATATCAATCAGTTAAAAACAAAAGAATTAATTTAACTTCATTTTATTGGTTTATAAATAAATTATTTTGTAAACATGATGATTTTATATTGAATTATTTTAATAGTGAAACTGAATTAGATGCAGAATATTATGGATGGAGTTTAGTATGTAAGGTATTATCTAAGTATAGTAATAATAAAAGATACTTAAGAAAAGCTAACAAAAATAGATTATTAGAAAAAATTAATATAGTTGCAAACTTTAAACATATTGAAAGATATGAAAATGTACTTGAAGATATAACATATAATGTTAAATTACTAGATAAAATTATTAAAGAAGATCCATCTGTAATAAATGATTATGAGACACTAAAATACATATATAATGAAGATGGTACTAGAAAAGACTTTATTACATTATTAAATACTGAGTATAGTCTATCTAATCACAAAGATATAAAAGATATATTTAGAATATTCTATTTAGAAGATATAAATAGTGGTAAAGCTATAATAATTAATAATTTAGACTATACAAGTAAGAAAAGAGTTATAAATAAATTAATAGATTTGGGTTTATATGAAATAAGTGAATTAAATAATATTATTAATATATGTAATGAATCAAAAGAAAGAAGTATTTATAAAGTAAATTCAAAAGTAAATAGAATTATTAAGAGAATTGGTTCAATAGTATATATGTTAAACCTAAATTATAATGTAATAAATGAAATAAACAGTAATTTAATAAATGCAAAATTAAATAAACTGCTAATTTTAATTGATGAAGTTAAATTAAAAACACATAACGGAATATATACAAATTTAATTTGCGCAAGAAATATACACACTATGCAACAAAGTGGGTGTAAATTACAAAAAGTGCTAAAATAATTCCCTTATTTTAAGCCAAAAATCAAGCATTAAATTGCTTGGTTTTTATTTGTGTAAAGCGAACAAATAAGGTCTAATATTCAATTTTTGCCTTAAATACTAGTATAAATGTTTTTTATGATAAAAAAATAAAAAAGTCAAGATGTAAAATTTTGTTAATTTTGAAAAAATGTTATTAAAAAACATTTACAAAAAATTTGGATGTGATAAGATTGTATTAGATTAGATAACGACTAATCAAAAAGGTGAGGGATATTAATTTTATGGAAAGGGATTTTTTTGATGACATCATTGTCGTTAAACGTAGTGGTCAAAGAGTAAACTTCAATGATATTAAAGTAGCTATTGCTATTAAGAAGAGCTTTGACAGTGTTTACGAGGAATATGATGAAAAAGAAGTAAACAAAGTAAAGGAAAAAGTACTTGATTATATTAAAAAGGAGTACAAAGATAGAAAGACTATTGGAGTAGAAGACGTAAGTGATGCTATTGAGGTAGTATTAAAGAAACTTAAATATGATGAAGTATATGAATCATTTAAAGGATATAGAGAAAGAAGAACAGCTTCAAGAGAAGCATTTGTTGTTAAACAACAACATAAATTTGTTAAATCAATAGAAGCATTAGGACTTAAATCAGCAAATGAAGAGAATGCTAAAAGAGAAAATGCTAATGTTGATGGTGATGGACCAATGGGAACTATGCTTCACTTTGGATCTACAGTATCTAGGGAATTTGCTAAAGCATATTTGATGGATTCAAAATTTGCTAAAGCACACGATGAAGGATATATTCATATCCATGATTTAGATTTCTGGGCAATGGGAACAACAACTTGTACTCAAATCGATTTAAATAAATTATTTAAAAATGGATTTTCAACAGGACATGGTTTTCTTAGAACACCAAATTCAATTGCATCTTATGCAGCTTTAGCTGCAATTGCAATTCAAGCAAATCAAAATGAACAACATGGTGGACAAAGTATACCAGCATTTGATTATTATATGGCTCCAGGAGTATTGAAAACATTTAAAAAAGAATTCAAACAAGAATTAAGTGAACTTTTAGATTTTGAAGGTTTTAAAGAACTTGTTAAGTTTGATAAAATTATCGAAATGATAGATAAATTAGAAAGTATCGAATTTGATTTAAATATATTTGAAGATTTTACATCAAAGAGTAAAAAAGTAGAAGAAATCTTTAAAACAGCATATGAAAATGCTATGAAGAAAACTGATAGAGCTACTTTCCAAGCTATGGAAGCATTTATTCATAATTTAAATACAATGCATTCAAGAGCAGGAGCTCAAGTACCATTTAGTTCAGTTAACTTTGGTACTGATACTAGTCCTGAAGGTAGAATGGTAATTAAAAATTATTTACTTGCTACTGATGCAGGTTTAGGACATGGTGAAACACCTATATTCCCAATATCTATATTTAAGGTTAAGGAAGGGGTTAATTACTTTAAGGAAGATCCAAGCTATGATTTATTTAGATTAGCTTGTAGAGTATCTGCTAAAAGATTATTTCCTAACTTCTCATTCTTAGATTCAAGTTTTAATAAACCATTCTTAGTAGATGGTGACTTCAATACAGAAGTTGGATATATGGGATGTAGAACTAGAGTTTTAGCTAATGTTTGTGGACCTAGTGTTACACCAGGACGTGGAAACTTAAGTTTCACATCAGTTAACTTACCAAGAATAGCAATTAAACATGGTATTGCTTTAGGTGAGAGAGATAAAGCTGATATGAAAGGTTTCTATAAAGAATTAGATGAAACTATGGAATTAGTTAAAAATCAACTATTACAAAGATTTGAATGTCAATGTTCTAAAACAAGAGCTAACTTTAAATTCTTATTAGGATCACATGTGTGGATTAATAGTGAAAATATGGATGATACTACAAGATTAAGAACAGTTCTAAAACATGGAACATTATCAATCGGATTCATTGGTCTTGCTGAAACATTAAAAGCACTAATTGGTGAACATCATGGTGAAAGTGATAAGGCTCAAAAATTAGGTTTAGAAATAGTTGAACACATGAGAAAAAATTGCGATGAATATACTAAAGAATATAATCTTAACTTTACTTGCTTAGCAACACCTGCTGAAGGATTATCTGGTAGATTTGTTGCTATAGATAGATCTATATATGGAAAAATTAAAGGAGTTACAGATAGAGATTACTATACTAACTCATTCCATGTACCAGTTTATTATAAGACAACTGTTAAACATAAAATGGAAGTTGAAGGTCCATATCATAAATTTACTAATGCAGGACATATTTCATATGTTGAACTTGATGGTGATACAGTAAATAATGTAGATGCATTTGAATCAGTTGTTAGAATAATGCATGATAATGATATTGGATATGGTGCTATTAACCATCCAGTAGATAGAGACCCAGTTTGTGGATATGTTGGGGTTATCAAGGATGTATGTCCTAGATGTGGTCGACATGAAGGTGAAGGCGTAGAAATGGAAAAAGTAAATTGCTACGACTGTTGTGGTCGTTAAAATAAAAAAAAGGAAAGAGGTAATATAAAATGAAAAAAGAAGATAAGAAAGCAGTAAAAATGGTAGGAGAAGGTGTTAAATTCGATAGAATTAGAAGAATCACTGGATACTTAGTTGGTACTCTTGACAGATTTAATAATGCTAAGAAAGCAGAAGTAGCTGATAGAGTAACTCATGCAACAAAATAATGTTGAATATATTCGTTTAGCAGCAGATCTTCAAACAGATAGTATTGTTGATGGTCCTGGTTTAAGAGCTGTTTTATGGACACAAGGATGTGGACATCATTGCAAAGGCTGTCAAAATCCTCAAACATGGGATTTCAATGGAGGAGGACTTGTTCCAATTGAAGCAGTATTTGAAGCAATAGATGAACTTGAATACCAAACAGGGCTTACATTTAGTGGAGGAGATCCAATGTATCAACCTGAAGCTTGTAATAAAATAGCTGAATATGCAATAAAGAAAGGTTTAAATATTTGGGTTTATACTGGATTTACCTTTGAAGAAATACTAAAACTAGCTGAAAAGAAACCTATATATATGGAATTTCTAGGAAAAATAGATGTTCTAGTAGATGGTAGGTTTAAAATTGAAGAAAGAGATTTAAGTATATTATTTAGAGGAAGTAGAAACCAAAGATTAATAGATGTACAAAAATCTCTTGAACAAAATAGAGTTGTTCTTGTAAATGAATATGAATATAATGAAGAAAAATATTTTGAGAGAGAACCAATGTATGTATAAAAGATGTAGTAATACATCTTTTTATTTTGATAATTATATGTTATAATATAACACACTTTTTAGAAAGGGGGATTATTATGCATAGAGAACTTGAACGTATAAAAGATAAATATGGTGAAGAAATGATGCATTATTGTAGAAAAGAATTTCCTACTATACTCGAAACACCAGATTTATTATATTCAATTTTATATAGCCGTTTTGATTATAATAAAGATTTATATACTGATTTAGTTAATAATGATTTATTAGATGATTTTAGAGAGTTTATTTATAGTGAAGCTAAATTTGAATATAGTAAAGTTGAAACAGATAAGACCCCTAGTGAATTATTAAAAGAAGCTGGTTATACATTATATGAATGTAGAACAGAAAAAGAGATTGATTATTTTAAAAAATATTTTCAAAAAGATGAAGAATTATGTTCTTTTAGATTAGATAGATTAAGAGATTACTATGTATTTTTTGCTGTTAAAGATAATGTAGATAAAATAAGAAGAAAAGATTTTCCAAATCCACAAAGACAAGATGAATATGGTACTAGTGTTATAAGCATTCAATTTTGTAGAAAGGGTACTAATAGTGTTAGAATAACAAATAGATATAATCATTCAGTTGATAATCCAGATGCTACATTTTCAAACAATTTAGATAATATTATTCCAGGACTTACTGATGCTTTTGAAAAAACTTATGGTTTTAAAATATATAGATCAGGAGATAAGAGATTAATAATTCCTGGATATGTTCAAACTAGTGATTTAAAATTTCATAAATATAATTATAGTGCTTTAGGAGTATATTTTTGTTCTAAAAACAAAATAGTTAATAATAGTAATGAAGTACTTGATTATTCTGATAGAGATAGATATCTATTTATGGATGGATATATATTAGATTTAAAAGATAAAACATTAATTTCATATAATAAATCAATTAATAGTGATGCTTTTACATATGGAATTGTTAAATTTGATAAAGCAGAAATATTAAAAGAAGGAGATAAAAAAGTAATAAGAATCTCTAGAAAAGGTGCTGAAGATATTTTTATTGAAATAGATAAATTTGGTAGAATTATATCTTATATAAATAACAATACTACTTTTTTAGGTGGTAATTTTATGAAATATAATACTGCTTTAAGATACTTACAAATGAAAAAAGTTGAATCAATGGGTAATTATGGATTATATAGTAATCGTGAATTAGAAGAATTAATACTTCCAAGTATTAGAGTTATTGGTTCATCATTTATGTATAGTAATAATAGTCTTAGAAGTTTATATTTACCAAGTTTAGAAAAATTAGGTAGTTGTAGTTTTTATAATAATACATCTATTAGAAGAGTTGAAACTCCTAATATACAAGAGTTAGGTTCAGATATTTTTGATATGAATGAAGAAGCAAGAAAAGAATTAGAAAGTAATGTACTAAGATTAAAATTATGATATAATTTGAATAGAAAATAGGTGATTTATATGTTTATAGATGAAGTAAATTTAAAATTAATAGCAGGTAAGGGTGGCGATGGAATCACTTCTTTTCTACGTGAAAAATATGTTCCTCTAGGAGGACCAGATGGTGGTAATGGAGGACATGGTGGAAATATTATATTTAAGGCTGATAAAGGTCTTAGAACATTAATAGATTTAAGATATAAAAAAGTATTAAAAGCAAATAATGGTGGAAATGGTAGTGGTAGACATAGAACTGGTGAATCAGCAGAAGATACTATTATTAGAGTTCCAATTGGTACTACTGTTAAAGATATAGATACTAATTTAGTTATTTGTGATTTAACTAAAGAAGACCAAGAATGTATTATTGCTCATGGTGGACGTGGTGGAAAAGGAAATGCTGCTTTTATGACAAATAAAAATAAAGCACCATATACAAGTGAGTTAGGTGAGCCTGGAGAAGAAAGAAATGTATTAATAGAACTTAAGTTATTAGCTGATGTTGGTTTGGTTGGATTTCCTAGTGTTGGAAAAAGTTCATTAATTAGTGTAATTAGTGCATCTAAACCAAAAATAGCAGATTATCATTTTACAACTTTAACACCAAATTTAGGAGTAGTAAGTGCTGGGGATTATAGTTATGTAGTAGCAGATCTTCCAGGATTAATAGAGGGTTCTTCACAAGGAGTAGGTTTAGGAGATAAATTCTTAAAACATGCTAGTCGTTGTAAAATTGTATGTCATGTACTAGATATGGCACAAGTTGAAGGAAGAGATGTTATTGAAGACTATAAAATAATTCGTAATGAAATAAAGAATTATGATGAAAAGTTATATAATAAAAAAGAAATAATTGTTGCTAATAAAATGGATATTGATATTGCTAAAGAAAATCTTAAAAGATTTAAAAAAGAATTTCCAAAATTAGATATAGTTGAAGTTAGTGCAGCAACACATGATAATATAAATGAATTAATATATAAACTTAAAGATTTATTAATAAATATTCCTGATGAAGAAATATATAATGATAATGAAAAAGAAGATTATGTATTATATGAATTTAAGAAGGAAAAACCATATCATATTGAACAAAAAGGTAATAAATGGATAATTAGTGGTAAAGAGTTAGAAAAGCTCTTAAAAATGACTAGATTTAACTCTGATGAGGCAGCTTTAAGATTTGCTAAGAAATTACAACATTTAGGTGTTGATGAAGAATTAAAAAATCTTGGTGCTAAAAATGGAGATATAGTTTCTATATTAGATCAAGAATTTGAATATGAAGATAGATTATATTAATATGAAGGTGATTTGAGATGGATGAAGATTTTTTAGAATATTTATTTGTAACAGGTCAATTAGATGAAGAAGATGAGGAAGAATCTGAAGAAGATGATGAAGAATAAACCTAATGAATATTAGGTTTTTCTTTTACTATAAAGGATTAAGTGTTATAATAATTTTCATCCAAAGGAGAATTATTATGAACGTAAGAGATGAATATGGAATTGATACTTTTTTATCATCAAATGTTTCTTATGAAAGAAAAGTAGAAGACTTAAGAAAAGAACAAGAATATGCTAAAAAAATGATTGGTGTTATTGAAGAGAAAATTCAAAGTTTTGAAAATGGTGATTATTTAGATAAAATGATTAATGAAAGAATCAATAATCTAAGATCACTTAGAAATTGGTTAGTATCAATGATAACAACAGGTATAATATCTGGAACTGAGATTGCTAATTGGCAAAAATTAGAAGCAATGGTTGAAAATCCAGCAGCAGAAAATAAAGCATTAGCTTTAGGATTATTAGGTGTATTTTCAACATCAGTATTTGTAGTAAGTACAGGTGCTGCTATAAAAGACTCATATAATGAAATGTTATATAAACAAAGAATTAGTTCATATCAAAGAAGACTTAAATAGTCTTCTTTTTATATGTAAAACTATTTCCTATCAATTGAAAAACAATATATTATTTAATAATATATTATTATAAAGGAGAAATAGATATGGATAATAATTATCAAAATAATAATCAATTTCAAAACACACCACCTGTAGATAATAATCAGTTTCAAAATCAAAACCCAAATCAAGCGCCAATGAATAACAATCAACCGGTTTATGAGGAACCAAAGAAAAAATCAAGTGCTCCTATCATAATACTTGTAGTTGTTTTATCACTATGTTTTATAGGATGGAGAATATTTTCTATAGTAAGTGTTGCTAAGAAAAATGTTGATGATATATATTCACAAGCAAAAGAAAATGCTTTCATAGCAGAAGTTCAAAATGTTTATTATCATGCACAAACAGCATTTATTTCTGATACAATGGATGAATTAACAGGTAAAGAATATTCAAAAATTAATGGTGATGTATGTGGTAGTGAAAGCTTAAGTGATAATTTTGATTATTATATTAAATTAAATGATAGAGGAGAAGTTTTAAAAATAGTTGTTAAAGGCGATGAATATGCTTATGTTGAAGAAGGCACGAATATTCAAGTTCATAAATTAAGTAAAAATAATATTAAATCTCCTAGTTCAGTTACAGTACCTAGATGTAACGAATAATAATTTGGTTTAAAAATAAAACTCAAGTAATCTTGAGTTTTTTATTTGGTAATGTTTAAAATGCTTTTATTTAAATCAAAAAGATTGTATAATTTTATGTAGGGAGGAATTAATATGATAGAGAACTTTGTACCTGATATTTACCAAAAAAGCATATATTATATTAATTATGATAAATTATTTAAAAAAGGTATACGTTGTATATTGTTTGATTTAGATAATACAATGGTACCTAGTCATATAAATACTCCAACAAAAAGATTAAAACATTTATTTGATGAATTAAGAAATAAAGGATTTAAGGTTATAATAATATCTAATAGTCCTAGACATAGAATAGAACCATTTAAGAATTATTTAAATGTAGATTGTTGCTCATTTTCATTAAAACCTAGAAGTAATAAATATAGTAGAATAATGGAAAAGTTTAATTATAAACCAACTGAAGTAGCAGCAATAGGAGATCAATTAATAACTGATATATATGGCGCTAATAAATTAGACATAACTAGTGTTTTAGTTAATCCATTATCTGCTAAAGATTATAAGATAACTTTATTTAATAGAATGTTAGAAAAGATTATATTTAATAAATTAAATAAAAAAGATTTATTTTTAAAGGGAAAATATTATGAATAAAAAGAAGTGTTTAGGTTGTGGAAGTGTTTTACAAAGTGAAAATGCTGGTAAAGAAGGATTTGTTAAACTAAGTGTTTATGATAAAAGTGATTATTGTGAAAGATGCTTTAAGATTAGACACTATGGTGAATATAGCATTTTAGATAAAAAGATAGATGTAGATGGTATTATCAGAAATATTAATAGTGATAAAGTTGCATCTATAGCTTTTTTGATTGACGCTTTAAATATAAATGAAAATGTTAAAAAATATATTAATAAATTTAAAAATAATAAATATATTTTAGTAACTAAAAAAGATGTTTTACCTAAAAGTATAAAAGAAAAAAAATTAATTGAATATATTAAAAATAATGTTTGTGAAACAGATAATGTTATGTGTATTAGTTCAGTTAAGAATTATAATATAGATAAATTTTTAAATAAGATTAAAGATGATAAAGTAAGAAGACTTTATATAGTAGGATTTACTAATAGTGGTAAATCTACATTTATTAATCATTTACTAACTAGTAATTTAAAGAAACCAGTAATTACTACTAGTAGTGTTCCTAATACTACAGCATCTTATATAGCAATTAAATTAACTGATAAATTGATTATTGTAGATACTCCAGGATTTATAGATGAAAAAGCTATTTATAATTTTGTTGAATATAATAAGATTATTAAGTATTATCCAAAGAAAGAATTAAAAGTTAAAACATTTCAAGTTAAACCAGGATATTCTATAGTGGTAAATGATATTATGAGAATTGAAAATATTTCTGATAAATCTAATAGTTTAAGTTTTTATATGAATGATAAATTAAGATATGAAAAATTAAATAATAAAAATTCTAAATTAAAATATTTAGATAAGGTAAATGTAGTTGTTGATGATGTATCAGATATATTAATAAATGGTCTTGGTTTTATAAGAGTTACTAAAGTGGGTAAATTTGAAGTAAATATTATAAATACTAAGTTAGTTAGTATTAGAAAGAGTATGATATAATGGGTAAAATCAATGTAATGAGTGAAACTTTAGCTAATAAAATCGCAGCAGGTGAAGTTGTTGAGAGAATAGCTAATGTTGTAAAAGAATTAGTTGAAAATAGTATAGATGCAGGTTCTAAAAATATAAAAGTAGAACTTGTTTTATCTGGAACTAAATCTATTAAAGTAATTGATGATGGATGTGGTATGTCTAAAGATGATGCTATATTATGTTTTAGCAGACATGCTACTAGCAAAATAAAAAATGAGAATGATTTATTCTTTATAAGTACACTAGGTTTTAGAGGTGAAGCTCTAGCGGCAATATCATCAGTTTCAAAATGCACTCTTGATACATATGATGGTAATGAATCTACACTTGTTATTGTTAACTCCGGAGTAGTTAAAGAAACTAAAGTTGGTTCAATGAGAAAAGGAACTATTATTGAAGTAAATGATTTGTTTTATAATACTCCAGCAAGATTAAAATTTTTAAAAAGTTTACAAACAGAATTATCAAATACAGTAGGATTAATAGAAAAAGTTGCTTTATCACATCCTGATATTTCTTTTTGTATAATTAATGATGGAAAAGAAGTTTTAAAAACTAGTGGTAGTGGAGATTTATATAAAACTATACATGAAATATTTGGAATTAATACTACTAAAAATATGATTAAAATTGAAGCTGAAAATTATGATTATAGTATTAGTGGTTATGTAAGTAATTTAAATCTATCTAAAAGTAATAAAAATGGAATGATTATTTTAGTTAATGGTAGAGTAGTATCTAATATAAATGTTAATAGGACAATTAAAGATGCTTATCATACTGTACTTGCTGATAATAAATTTCCAATAGTTGTAATTAATATAGAAACAGATCCAACTCTTATTGATGTTAATATACATCCAACTAAACAAGATATTAAATTTTCTAAATTAGAGAGTTTAGAAGATTTATTATTTAATACTATTAGAAGTGCTTTATTAGATTCAGATAATACTAAAAAAGTATATGAAGAACCTAGAAAAACAATTATTGATGATAATGATTACACAGTTAATGAAAATTTATATGATGAGCCTAAAAAAGTTGAAGAAATTAGGTTATTTGATGTAGAAGAAACTTCTGTTTCATATAATGAAGAAGAAGTTAAAAGAGAAAATAGATTAATTAAACCTGTAGGTCTTGCTTTAGGAACTTATTTAATAGCACAAGATGAAGATATTATGTATATGATGGATATTCATGCTGCTAATGAAAGAATTAATTATGAAAGGTATTTAAATGCCCTTAGAAGTGATGATGTATATGTTACAAATATGTTATTTCCATTAACACTAGAATATCCTACAAATGAGTTTATGAATATTAAGAATAATATAGATGAAATTATTAAATTAGGATTTAAAGTAGAAGAATTTGGTACTAATACATTTAGAGTTTCAGCTCATCCAGGATGGTTAAAACAAGGTTATGAAGATGAAAGTATCAAAAAGATATTTGAATTAGTTGGTGAATTCAAAGGTAAGTTTGATAGAGTTAAATTTAATGATGCAGTTGCTGCTCGTTTAGCATGCAAAATGAGTGTTAAAGGAAATACAAGTATTACTTATGAAGAACAAGAAGAATTAATTGAAAGATTATTTAAGTGTGAATTTCCATATACTTGTCCTCATGGAAGACCAACTGTAATAAAATATCCAATTCATGAATTAGAAAAAATGTTTAAGAGAGTAAACTTTTCTAAAGAAATGAATTATGATAATGAGTAGGTGATAAGATGACTACAGAAGAAGAAATACAAAAAAGTGTAGATGAAATTGTAAAATCTATAAAACCTGCTATTGAAAGCTTTCTAAAACAAATAGATGAACTTGGTTTTGAATTAGATGATAATGGTGATTTAGTTCCTAAAAAAGGTAATGTGCCAAGATTAATTAGAAAGGATGGGTCTAAACATGAGTAAAATAATATTAATAGTTGGACCTACAGCAACAGGAAAAACAGCTTTATCTATAGCACTAGCACATGAGTTTAATGCAGAAATAATAAATGCTGATTCAACTCAAATATATAAAGAACCATTAATCGCAACAGCCAAGATTACTGAAGATGAAAAAGAAGGTATTCCTCATCATATGATAGATATTAAATCTTTAAAAGAAGATTATTCTATATATGATTATCAAGTAGAAGCTAGAAGAATACTAGATGAATTAATTAAAAAAGATAAAAATGTAATCATCGTAGGTGGTAGTGGTTTATATGTAAAAGCATTGTTATATGATTACAATCTTGAAAAAGAAGAAGTAAAAGATATTGATTTAAGCGAGTACTCAAATATTGATCTTAAAAATATGGCTGATGAAATTAATAAAGATAATAATATCCATGTTAATAATAGACATAGATTGGAAAGATATATTAAATATTATAGAAGTACTGGTAAAACTATTACTAAAACTGATGAAATCAATAGAAGACTATATGACTTTATTACAATTGGTCTTCAAGCACCTAGAGATGAAATATATAATAGATGTGATAAAAGAGTAGATGAGATGTTTGATAATGGTCTTTTAGAAGAAGCAAAAAAATTATATGAAAAAAAATATAATAATTATACTTCTATAATAGGATATAGAGAATTAAATGATTACTTTGAAGGAAAAATATCTTTAGATAGAGCAAAAGAATTAATGAAACAAAATACAAGACATTATGCTAAAAGACAAATTACTTTTTATAAACATCAATTTGATAATATAAAATGGTTTAATACAGATTATAATAATTTTAAAAACACAATTAATGAAGTTATTAATTATTTAAAATAAAAGGAATAAGTTTTACTTATTCCTTTGTTTCTATAAATAACTCAGTATCAAAATTGTGTTTTTCTTTATCTAATTTAAATAATTGATCTGTGTTTATCATAAAATAATTGCTTGTATTATTAATATGTTTTTCATCATCATCCCAAGTTAGATCTACATGATACCATTTACCATCAAAATATAAATAGTTCCATATATGATTATCACTAGGTAATTTAATATTTTTAATATTTAATCTATCTAGGAATATAGCATAAGCATCAGTATAACCACTACATATTGCTTTATGAAGTACTAAAGCACCATATGCATTATTAGAGTCACTATTTAAATCATTCTTATCATAGTCATCATCATAAGTAACATTATTAATAATGAAATCATGTATTTTTCTTAAATCTTCTTTAGTAGGATTATCAGTTTTAATCTTTAATGCTTCTAATGTTTCATCAACATATTTTTTTAAATAATCAATTTTCTCATTTGAATATAATTTATCAACTGATAAATATATTTCACCACTTGTTGAGACTGTTGTATTATATAGAGAATAGTTATTATATGGGCTTACATAATAATTGTTGATTTCTAAATATATTGATTTATCTTTAGCTATTGATAATACATCATTAATACAATCTTTATAATCAAGAGGACAGTAGAATGTGAAGTTCTCCCATCCATTATTTAAAACAGTATAATAAATATTTCTTAAATCTTGGATACTATGTGGTTCAAAATTATCTGTTTCATTAACTGTTTCAAAAACAAAATCTCTTTTATTATATGATTCAGTAGGTACTATTACTTTTTCTTTTAATACTTCTTTTACAGTAGAGTGAACAAACAAATTAATCTGTTCTTTGTGAGTAAGCATCAGTGTTATAAGAATAGCTGCTACTAGAATCCATATGATATTAACTAAAGCCCTTCTTAATCTCATATATTTTCACCAAGTACATTATAACATAAAAAAAGTAGATTTCTCTACTTATTTATTTTGAATTAACAATCTTATTTACTCTTGTTTTATATCTATCTCTAGTGTTTGCTTTAATAACACCTTTAGAAGCAGCATTATCTATTCTTTTAATTGCTTCAGTAGATGCTTTAATTGCATCATCTTTAGTTTGAGCTTTTTCTACTTTTTTAATAGCAGTTTTCATACTTGCTCTAACATCATTATTTAATACTGTTTCTTTTTTAGTAATTAAAACTCTTTTTTTAGCACTTTTAATATTAGGCATTTTCTTTCCTCCTTTAAAGACTTCTTTAATTTTAACAAATAAATCATAAAAAATCAACGTTTTTTATTAGTTCTGCACTAACTTTAGTGTATGTTCTAGTTAGAAGACCACTACCTAGAAGAGTACCACCAAAGTATCTTATAACAATTATTAAGACATTATTTAATTCTTTCATATGAATTATATCTAATAAACCTCTAGTTGTGCCACTAGGTTCTTTATCAGAATAATTCTTTTCTTGAGAATCTAATTTATATGCATAAACTATATGTCTAGCTTTCTTATGTTCAAGAGATAATTTATCTAATATTTTTTTAATATCTTCTTCATTATCAATTGAATAGAGTAGACCTATAAACTTTGATTTTTTAACTTCTAAATAACTCTCATTAATCTTTTTCATGCCTATATTATATACAATAATTTGCATTTTAACAAGATTTATGGTATAATATGCATCACTTAAAGAAATTATCCAAATGAATAAAAAGGGGGTTTTATTTAATGGAAAATTTATTTAATGATTTTGAAAATAATGTTGCTCATTTTTTATTAAAATCATTTTTAATATTAGGTAGTATATTTATAATTGGAATAGCTATATTAATATTTAAAGATGCCATTACATTTAGTAATGGTTTTACTAAAGGAATTGTATTTGTTTTAATAGGTTCAGTTACATTAATTTCAATATTATCAAGTATTAATCTATATAACAAAATAAAATAGAAGGCTAAGCCTTCTTTTTATTTATCATTAAATCCTTTTTTATCTAGATCCATTTCTAATCCTTCTTTTTCTAAGAAAAAAACTACATCTCTAGACCACTTACCACTATATTTAGCACCACACATCATAGGACCATCTCTAAACCAAGATAATACTTTATCACCAGTAACTTGGTATGAAGAATATCCATTCATATATTGTGAATTTTCAAGTTGCCACGGAGATTGTTCTTTATATTTTAAAATATTCATTAATTTATCTTTATTCCAAATACCACATAATAAACTTAATCTATAAGAAGAATCACTCATTTTCTTTTTAAATCCTTTGTATATAGAATCTCCATCATGTGAATCAAATGATAATTCAAAGTTTATATATGCAATATTATTCACATTTAATAGATTCAAACAATCATGTAATTTGTCAATATTAACTTTAGCATCTAAAAAACAATCATCACAAATAAATATTATTTTGTTTTGAGGTATATCTTCTAATGATTTATATATTCTAGTAGTCCATTTATCTAATGGATAATCATGATTAATTGTTTTCATAAGTGGATAGTATTTTGTTTCAGTAAACAAATATGTTTTAGGATGATTTGGCCAATATTTATTAAGACAAGCGTAGAAAACAGGCCATACCTCATCATTTTTATCACAACTAAAACATACTATTGCTAAGTCCTCCATATTATCACCATAAAAATATTATCATATAATCGTTTTTATTACCAGTAAAATTTGATATAATATATCCAATGGAGAAGTATTATGAGATTTAGTAAAGAATTAAGTGAAGTTCCTAAAAAGAGTGGATGTTATTTAATGTATAATAGCGATAACATCGTTATTTATGTGGGAAAAGCTAAAATTTTGTTTAATAGATTACATAGTTATTTTAATAGAACACATACTGGTAAAACTAAAAAAATGGTTAGTGAAATAGATCATTTTGAATATATTGTCACTAATAGTGAAACTGAAGCTTTTATATTAGAATTAAATCTTATTAAAAAATATGATCCAAAGTATAACATATTGCTTAGAGATGATAAGAGTTATCCATATATAGAACTTACTAATGATAAATATCCAAGATTAATTGTTAAAAGAGAGATAAATGCGAGTAAAAAGAAAACTAATTTATTCGGACCATATCCTAATCAATATGCTGCTAGAAGATTAGTAAATTTAATAAATAGATTATATCCTTTAAAAAAATGTGATAATATGCCTAAAAAAGTATGTTTATATTATCATATAGGTGAATGTTTAGGATATTGTGTACATAAAGATGTTAATGTTGAACCAATTAAATCTGAAATATTAGATATTTTAAATGGAAATGATAAATTATTAATAGATAAAATAAATGAAAAAATTAAAACTAATTCTGAAGCATTAAACTTTGAAATATGTAAAGAATTAATGGAAGAATTAGGTTATATAAAAACAATATTTAATAATCAAAATATAGTAGAACTTTCAAGAGATGTTAATGCTGATGTAGCTAATTATTATTTTGAAAATGGTTATATAAGTATAGTAATATTTTTTGTTAGAAATGGTAAATTATTAGGTAATCATTATAAAATTATTCCTGTTATAAATGATATAGAAGAAACATTAGAATATTATTTAGTTAATTTTTATTCAAAGAAAAATATTGTTCCTAAAGAAGTTATTGTTCCTGATATATTAAATAAAGAATTATTAAGTGAAGTACTTTCTAGTAATGTTATAAATGTACAAAGAGGTAGTAAAAAGAAAATATTTGACATGGCATATGATAATGCTAAGACTCAATACAAAAAAGAAATTAATTTAATATATGGAAATGAAAAAATAACTAGTGAAGCTAATGAAGAATTAATGAATATATTAGGATTACCTAAATTACATATTATTGAAGCTTTTGATAACTCTAACTTATTTGGTACATTTAATGTATCTGCAATGGTTAGTTTTGTTGATGGATCTCCATCTAAAAAGAATTATAGAAAGTTTAAATTAACTTATGATAAAAATGATGATGTAGCTGCTATGAAAGAAGTTATGTATAGACGTTATTTTAAGGTCTTAAATGAAGATTTAGAAAGACCTGATTTAATTATAGTAGATGGTGGTAATAACCAAATAAATGCTTGTAAAAGTATTCTAAATGAATTAAATTTGAATATAAAAGTTATAGGTGTTAAAAAAGATAATCATCATACACCAGAATCAATAGTAGATGGTGATAATTTTAATATTATTCCTATTGATAAAAAGAGTAATGTATTTAGATTATTAACTAGGATAGATGAAGAAGCTCATAGATTTGTTATAACTTATCATAAAGAAATAAGAAGTAAAGGAAGTATATCAAGCGTTCTTGATAATATTAATGGCCTTGGTAATAAAAGAAAGAAACTTCTTATTAAAAAATATGGTAGTGTTTCTAAGATGAAAGAAGCATCTGTTGATGAATTAAAGACTATAATTCCTGAGAAAGTTGCTATTGAATTAAATGAATATTTAAAGAACATATAAGGCTATAAAATAGTCTTTTTGTTTGATTGATTTTTATATGTTTTTATTGTACAATTATTATGATATGGAGAAAAGATTATGGGAGAATATTTAGATTTTATTAATAAATATAGTTCACAATTTGATTTTGAGCTTCAATATAATGAATATTTAAATATAAAATCAATTGTAGAAAACTCAGTTAATGAAATTTTATCTTTCAGGGATGTTAAAATGGATTCTATTTCAACAGTAGTTGAAGCAACTATGTGTTTTTTACTTGGCAATCATACTGCTATTGAAATACAAACATATGGTTATGAAGATGAAATAGAAGCTGTTGTTGAAAAAATCTACAATAAAGAAAATAATCTTAAACCAAAAGAAGAGCAAAAACCATTTCCTGCTAAGAATGAAGCAGCAGATTATATTTATAAAGATTTAAAAGAATTTTTATTTATATTTAAAGAAGGTTTTAATATTGGAAAACTAAGTAAAGATATTAAAGATTCTTTAGTTTTTGAAGGATATAAAGAAGATAAAATTATTGAAGGAGATGCTGATCAAACAATAATTGAATATTTGGCTAAAGGTTATTTTGATGTAAGATATTGTGAAGATTTTAGAGATATGAGAAGTGCAATAACTAATTTAGTTGTTGATATATTTGCTTGTAAGAAGAAAGATTCTAGTTACTATACAAATAGAGATAGTTTTGAAAATAAATATTATGATAATCGTACTATTATGAATAATGTTATTTTTAATCTATCAATAGCATTTTTAACTAATAAAGTTAAACCTAGAAAACTAGTATCAACTTCTCCTGAAATGGAAGTAATTTATAATTATATTCAAAAAGATATGATTAGAATGGGATCTACAAGATTAAACCCAAAAAATCCTAATACTGAGGATATTCCAAAATATGATAAAAAATCTAGAATATTAAAAGAAGATAAAGATACTAAATCTAGAAAAACAGCTATTATTTATGGAATATTATTTGGATTATCTTCTGTAGAAAATATGATTTATGATTCGTTACATGTTAAAAGAACAAATGTTAATAGATATAATTCAAATGTTAATGCTTTTGATATTGAAAGAATGAGTATTAATGTTCAAAATATGAAATATAATTCAAAAGAGGAAAGTATTGAATTACCTGAAGTTGATATAAAAAAAGAAATAGAAAATTCGAAAATTGATGAAGAATTAGAAGTTCCTGAAAAACAAGATAATAATGAACTTCAAATTCCAGAAATACCTAATGAATTAAAAGGTGAAATGGAAGGTGAGAATGTTGCTTGATTCTGAAATATTTACATTAGAAGATAATAATGAATATGAAGTATATGATACTATTGAAGAAGATAGTGATACTTATCTTTTACTTGCACAAGTTAATAATTTAAGAAATATTGTTATTAGAGATTTAATTTATAATACTACTAATGGAGAAGAACATTTAGAAAGACTAGATAGCAATAAGTTTAATGAAATATTTGAAAAATTCATTAAGAAAAATAAAGATTTATTAAAATAATAGGAGGGCCATATGATTAAATGTCCGCATTGTGGTGGTGAAGTAGGATTCGACCCATCCAAACAAACAGTAACATGCCCATATTGTAGATCGGATTTTGATCCTACAAAATTAAATGTTACTGTAAAACATGCTAAAGAAAGAAAAAATCCTTTATTGGATAATGCTAAAAGTTATTCTTGTTCTCAATGTGGAGCTACATTGATGACTTTTGATGATACAGCAATTACTTTCTGTAGTTATTGTGGTTCACAAGCAATGTTAGAAGATAAGATTAAAAGTGATTTAAATCCAGATTATGTAATACCATTTTCTAAAACAAAAGAACAATGTATTCAAGCATATAAAAATAAATTATCTTCTACAGCATTTGTACCTGATTATATGAAAGAAGATATTGTAGTTGAAAAGTTTAGAGGTATATTTATGCCATATGCAATATATCAATTACAATTTAAAGGTAAAACTAAAAATAATGGTAGTGTATATACTCATAGAAAAGGTGATTATAAATACTATGATGATTATGATGTTACTAGTGATGTAGATGCTGAATACATTGGAATGTCATATGATTTAGCTAGTAATTTCTATGATAAGTTTAGTATGTCTATACCATTTAATTATCAAGAAAGAAAAGAGTTCAATCCTAATTATTTAAGTGGATTTTATGCAGATACATCTAATGTTTCTGGAGAAGTATATGATAACGATGCTTTATCAATAGTAGCTAAAGATAGTTCTAAGAGAATGACACAAAATAAGGAATTTAAAAAATATGGTTGTTATAATCCTTATGTTCCATTTAAAGTATCTGATAGAAAAATTGCAATGTTTCCAGTATATTTCTTAGCTATAAGAACTAAAGATAATAAAAGTATCAATTATGCAGTTGTTAATGGTCAAACTGGAAAAGTTGCTATGGATATGCCAGTTGACTTTAAAAAGTATATTAAATTCTCATTAATAGTTGCTATTATATTATTCTTACTAATAAATTGGCTTGTTGTATTAAAAGCATCAACAGTATGTTTTCTTGGTATAATAGCAGGACTTACTGGAATGATTATTTCATTATCACAAATATCTAAAATTAATAGTAGTAGATATCACTTAGATGATAAAGGATATTTTTATGCAAATAAAAATCAAGAAATAGTAAAAGTAAAAAAATTTCAATACATTTTTAAAGATTTACTAGCTATGATAATACCTACATTAGTATTGATATTTAACTTCACATCTTATGATTTATATTATTATTTGGGAGCTATATTATCATTAGTATTAGTTCTAATATCATTTAAGGATTTAGTTGAAGAACATAATTTATTAAGTTCTAATAAGATTCCTCAACTTGAAAAAAGAGGAGGGGATGAAAAATGAAAAATAAATTAATTATAATATTTTTATTATTTAGTATATTCATCCCAATAGTAAATGCTGAAAATGAAACTTTATTAATAACTGAATTTAATCAAACAAATGAAAGTTTAATTAATGAAACATTAGATAACACTGATAATTATGTTGATTATGGTTATGATACTGATAATTATTTAGATAAAATGACTGGTTCAAATAGATATGAAGAACAATATAATGGTTATACTATTTTAATTGAAGATGATGCTAATTTAATTGATTCAGATAGAATAAGCGACTTAGTTGAAGATATGAGACCATTAACTAAATATGGTAATGTTGTATTTAAAACTACAGATACTAATAGAATGTCAGTTGAAACATTTGCATTAAGTTATTTAGGAAATAAATTTGGAAATGCTAATGGTAGCGTATTTGTAATTGATATGTATAATAGAAAAATAGCAATTGCATCTAAAGGAGCTAATCAAAGATATTTAACTAATGCAAAATCAGATATTATTACATCAAATGTATATAGAAATGCTACTTATGGTGACTATTATACATGTGCTAAAAAAGCATTTGAACAAATGTATACAGTATTAGATGGTGGTAAAATAAATGAACCAATGAGATATATTAGTAATGTTGTTTTATCATTAGTAGCAGCATTCTTTATAGGTTTCTTTAGAATACTTTCTACATCTAAAATTAGAAAAGCAGATCCTAGTGAAATACTTAGTGATTGTGATATTAAATTTAGTGTTGAAAATGTACAAGGAATTAAGACTGGAACTCATAAAGTTTATGATCCTCCATCAGATTCAGGTGGAGGCGGCTCTTCCGGCGGAGGCGGAGGAGGCGGTGGAGGCGGCGGATCAAGCGGCAGCCACGGATTCTAAAAAAATATTAAGAACTTACTTGATTAAGTTCTTTTTAATTTTTATAATATATTGTATAATTTATTTGATGAGGTAAATATGAAGAAAGTAAGTTTATATCCTGCAGATTTATATCAAGTTGTTGATAAAAGTTTATTATCAGAAATTGATAAACTTGTTTTAAATATGTTATATATGCCAATTATTGGAAATATAGCTATTTCTTTATACTTAAAATTACAATCTGAAACAGGTAGTAGTATGATTTCTCCAGAATTAACTCATCATCATTTAATGACAAGTATGGGACTTACATTAGACAATATAAAAGAAGCTAGATTAAAATTAGAAGGTATAGGTTTATTAAAGACTTATTTTCATAAAGATGATATTAATTCTTACGTATATGAAGTATATAGTCCAGTATCACCAAGTGAGTTTTTCTCTCATCCTATTTTTAATATAGTTCTATATAACAATGTTGGTAAAAGTGAATATAATAGATTATGTGAGTTTTTTAGGGAACCAAGCGTAGATCTTAAGGATTATGAAGATATTTCTGCTAGTTTTGATAGTGTTTTCAAGAGTAGAAATTATACTACACTTGAATATACAGGAGAAAATATTATTTCTAAGAATAAGCTATTACTTACATATGAATTAGATTATGATTTTGATTTATTAATATCCTCAATAGGTAAAGATATGTTTAATCCTAAATGTTTAAATAAGAGTATGAGAGAATTAATAATTAATCTATCATTTTTGTATGAAATAGATCCAGTTACTATGGCTGATATTATTAGATCATCTGTTAATGAAAAAGGTAATATTGTAAAAGAAGATTTAAGAAAAAATACAAGAAAATATTATCAATTTAATAATGATAATAGATTACCTAGTTTATTATTTAAGAGTCAACCTGAATATTTAAAGAGTGCTGATGGAAATAATACTAATAGAGGAAGAATGATTAGAGTATTTGAAAATAATTCTCCTTATGAGTTCTTAAAAGCTAGATATAAAGGCGGTAAACCAACTGGTAAAGATATGGAGATATTAGAAGGATTATTAGAAGATCAAAAACTTAATCCTGCTGTTATAAATGTACTAGTTGATTATGTATTAAAAACAAATAATAATAAATTATCTAAATCATATATAGAAACAATAGCTGGTCATTGGAAAAGAAGTAATATTGAAACAGCTGAAGAAGCAATGTCTATTGCTGAAAAAGAACATAAAAAGAATAGTAAAACTAAGAAGAAAGAAAAAATCGTTCCATCTTGGTTTAATGAAAAAATTGAATCTACAAGTGAAGAAGCAGATGAAGATTTTAATAAGTTCTTAGAGGAGTTTAGAAAATGAATAGATTTGTTAATAAAAGTAAAAAAGCTATATATGATGATTTAAGAAAAGAATTTATTTTATCAAGTAGTGATGAAACATTTAAAAAATTATGTAATAGACTTAAATGTAGTGAAGAAGTATTAATGAAATATACTTCTAAATTAGAAACTACAGTTTGTGAACTTAAAAATTGTTCTAAATGCAAGGGACTTGATAAATGTAAAAATGAAGTATTAGGTCATGTTTACTATCCTGAAGTATATAAAGATAGTTTAGAGTTCAAATATAAGCCATGTAAATATTTTAAAGAAGATACATTAAAAAATCATACAAAATTCTTTAAAACACCACCTGTACTTATGAATGCATCACTTAGCGATTTAATAAATGAAAAAGAAAGAAATAGTATATTAAAATATATTAAAGATTTTTTAAAGAAAAAAGTATCTGGTGAAAGTGTAAAAGGACTATATTTAAGTGGTTCTTTTGGTAGTGGTAAGTCTTATATATTAAGTGCATTATTAAATGAATTATCTAATAAGGGATATAAAACAGTTAATGTTTATTATCCAGAACTTTTAAAAATGTTAAAAGGATCATTTAATGATTCTAATTATGATGAAATAATGGATGAAATTCTAGATTGCGATGTTTTATTATTAGATGACATTGGTGCTGAAAATAATACATCATGGTCAAGAGATGAAGTATTAGGAACTATTCTTCAGCATAGAATGGATAACAATTTGACTACATTTTTTACATCTAATTATACAATAGATGAATTAGAAAAAGTGTTATGTGAAATTAAAGGAGATTCTGATGAAATTAAAGCTAGAAGAATAATTGAAAGAATAAAATACTTAACGATAGAGGATAAATTAATAAGTAAAAATAAGAGAGTTTAGCATATTTATTTGACAATTCCTCTATATTTTGCTATAATATTCGGGCATTTTATGAGAGGGGTAATAGGTATGATAATATTCTGGATTTATGTTGTAACACAATTAGTATCTACAGCATATGGTATTACTGTAATAAACTCTGTTAGAAAAGTACCTGCTCTTAGAAAAAGACTAAGAGAGCAAGGATATACTCAAAGAGATAAAAATAGTTTATATAAATTTAATGATTGGTTAAAATATTTCTTAAAAGGATTTATTCCATTTTACTTTGCATATAAAGCATTACAATTAACTAATAGTGCTGATCCAGTTGGAATGATGATGCAAGAAGAAATAGATAATGGAAATTATATATCTAAAGAAGATGAAGCTATTTTCAAAGATGAAGAATTAAGAGCTAATAATTCACTTGCATATGATCCTAATGCATTTATGTATGAAGAAGTAGGGCCATATAAAGCAAGAAAAATAGATATTAATGAAATCTATGATGATGAAGAAACACCAATTGAATATATTACACGTGAATTTGAAAAAGATAGTAGTAATAAAATTACTCCTTTTACAAAAGAAAGCACTAGTGTAGTAGAAAAAGAACCAGAAGTAGTGGTTGCTAAAGAAAATAAAGTAACAAGTAGTGATATAGCTAAAGCATTATCTGAATTAAGTGGTACTGAACTAGAAGAATTATCTAAAAAATTAGTTCTTTTAGCAGAAACTAAGAAAATTAATTCAAATACTTTAGAAGAAGATGTTGCTTAACAAATAAAAAAGTATTATAATCTAGATATAAATTAATTAATTAGACGAGATTTTTAAACTAATTAGCAAAGAGATTTAGTGGTTGGTGTGAACTAAAGTAATTGTTTAAAAGTTACTACTAATTGTATGAGGTTAATAGCCTACGAGTTGTTCTCGTTACAAAACAAATAAGTTAATTAAAAGGATGGTACCGTCGTAAGACTCCTGTGTATCATTCTTTTTTTATTTATAGGGAGGTTAATATTATGATAGACACAATCAGCTTATCAAAATTCTTATCAAGATATTGTAATGTTAAAGGAGATTCTTTAAAGAAAATAACCCACGAGGAGGTTAAAGTCTTATTTCCAGAATTATCTAGAGCAAAAGATAAAGCTCTTAGAACGAAAAGTGAGATATTATCTTATATTAAATCTAATAAAGAAGATTTATTATATGGAAGAATATTATTAGTTAGTGATGGGCATTATATTATTCCATATTTTACACCTGTTTTATCTACTGAATTAGAAGATGAAATGCAAGTTGAAAGGCATGCAGAACCTGGTATTAAGGTAGATGATGAACACTATGATTATTCAAAATTAAATGAATATGAATTAAGACAACTTTTAAGAAGAAAATTTAGTTCCCCAAGAAACCAAACCTGTGCTAGAAGAGAATTACATGATAGAGGAATATCAATAACAAAGAAATATAGAAGAAATGATTATAAAATTAAATTAGAGGAGGAATAAAAATGAAAGAAATTAAAAATGATGAAAAATTAAATATGTTAAATCACAGCTGTGCTCATTTACTTGCACATGCTGTTAAACATCTATATCCACAAGCAAAATATTGGGTTGGACCAGTAATTGATGAAGGGTTTTACTATGATATTGATTTAGGAGATGTTACATTAACTGAAGAAGATTTACCTGCAATTGAAAAAGAAATGAAAAAAATTTCTAAGTCAGATAAATTAATTAAAAGAATTGAATTATCTAAAGAAGAAGCTTTAGAAATGTTTAAAGATGATGAATATAAGCAAGACTTAATTAGTAGAATGGATGAAAATGAAACTGTTATTTCTGCTTACAAACAAGATGATTTTATTGATCTTTGCAGAGGACCACATGTTGAATCAACTAAAAAGATTAAATACTTCAAATTATTAAAAGTTAGCGGAGCTTATTGGAAAGGCGATGCTAAGAATAAGATGCTACAAAGAATATATGGAGTAGCATATGATAATGAAGAAGATTTAAATGAATATCTACATGAACTTGAAGAAGCTAAAGAAAGAGATCATAGAAAAATTGGTAAAGATCTAGGAATATTTATGTCTGATGATTTGGTTGGTAGAGGTTTACCAATGTTTTTACCAAATGGTTATATTATATGGGAAGAATTAGAAAATTATATCAAAGGTAAAGAAAAGAAATTAGGATACCAACATGTATTAACTCCATGTGTCGGAACTGTTGATTTATATAAAACAAGTGGTCACTGGGATCACTATAAAGATAATATGTTCCCAGCAATGGAATTAGATGGTGAAAGTTTTGTATTAAGACCAATGAACTGTCCTCATCATATGATGATTTATTCAAATACATTACACTCATATAAAGATTTACCAATAAGAATAGGTGAAATAGCTCATGATTTTAGATATGAAGCTTCAGGAGCAGTAAAAGGTATTGAAAGAGGAAGACACTTCTGTCAAAATGATGCCCATCTATTCGTAACACCAGAACAAATTAAAGATGAGTTTAAGAGTGTAGTAGATTTAATATTTGATGTATATAAAGATTTTAATATTACAAACTATAGATGTGTTTTATCATTAAGAGATCCTGAGGATAAAGAAAAATATCATCCAGATGATGAAATGTGGAATAAAGCAGAAAATGAATTACGTGAAGTATTAAATGAACTTGGTATTGAATATACTGAAGAAATAGGTGAAGCAGCTTTCTATGGACCTAAATTAGATGTTAATGTTAAACCAGCAGTAGGTAATGAATATACATTATCAACTTGTCAATTAGATTTCTGTTTACCTGCTAAGTTTGACCTAAAATATATAGATAAAAATGGTGAAAAGAAAACACCAGTTGTTCTTCATAGAGCAATCTTAGGTTCACTTGATAGATTTATGGCTTATATTCTTGAAGAAACTAAAGGCGCTTTACCATTATGGTTAAGTCCAGTTCAAGTAAATATTATTCCAGTAAATAATGAATATCATTTAGATTATGCTCATGAAATATTTGATATGTTAGAAGCAGAAGGAATTAGAGTTAAACTTGACGATAGAGAAGAAAAATTAAGTTATAAGATGAGAGAAAGCGTTATTAATAAAATACCATATGCTCTTATACTAGGAGATAAAGAAAAAGAAAATAAATCAATTAGTTATAGATGCTATGGAAGTAATGATACTTCTAACTTAAGTCAAAAAGATTTTATTGAATTAATTAAAAAGGAAATTAAAGAAAAACATAAATAATTTGACAAACATATAATTTTGTGTTAAACTTGCAAGCAAGTGAGGAGATATATACAATTAGGTTAGCTATCTCGGGGTAAAACCTACACGAACTTTTATAAGTACGGAGTCACTCAATATGGTGACTGCGTACTTTTTTATTAATTTTTATAGTACGGCCACCTTAAAAGAAAGGAGGATAAAAATTATGACCGATGATTATATTGTCAGACTTAGTTTTCTCTATCGTACTATGAGATTAGAGGATAAAAGTTAATCACTAAACAGTAAACTTATATACTCTTTAGTGATTGATATTTTGCTTGGAAATTTATATTATTATAATAAGGAGTGTGAAGTTTATGAGTATTATTGAAGTTAAAAAGTTATCTAAAACATTTAAAATAAAAGTAAAAGAAAAGGGATTTAAAGGAAGTTTAAAATCTATATTTAAACCAAAATATAAAAAGATAAATGCAGTAAAAAATATAAATTTCGAAGTAGAAAAAGGAGAGATACTTGCTTTTATTGGACCAAATGGTGCTGGTAAAAGTACTACTATTAAAATGCTAACAGGTATTTTGTATCCTGATAGTGGTAGTATCAAAGTATTAGATTTTGATCCAAAAGAAGATAGAAAAAAACTTGCTTACAATATAGGAACAGTTTTTGGTCAAAAAGAGCAATTATGGACTCATTTAACACCATATGATAACTTTAAATACTTTGGAGCTATATATGACATTCCTGAGTCTAGAATTGAAAAGAAAATTAATGAATTTAATGAAATATTTGAACTTGATGATTTTATTAATACTCCAGTTAGAAACTTGAGTTTAGGTCAAAGAATTCGTTGTGAAATAGTAGCGTCATTAATACATGAACCAAAAGTATTATTTTTAGATGAACCTACTATTGGACTTGACCCAGTTGTTAAAGAAAATATTCGTTCATTAATTAAACGAATGAATAAAGAATATAAAACAACTATATTTTTAACAAGTCATGATGTTGGAGATATTGAAAAATTATGTAAGAGGGTAATAATAATTAATAATGGACAAATAGTTCTTGATGATTCTATGGAGAATTTAAAATATCATTACTTAAATAAGAAAATCGTAGATGCCAAAATGAAAGAAAAAGTTAATTTAGATGACGAAGAAGGAATCACTATTTTAAAAGATAAAGGTTATAATTTAAAAATAGAAGTAGATACTAAGAAAAGAAGTGTATCTGATGCAATTAAGTTATTAAATCCAGATAATATTGTAGATATTAATATATCTAATGTACCTTTAGAAGATATTATTAGTAGTATTTATAAAAATGAGAGTGAAAAATGAGAAAGTACATTTTTATATTTAAATCAGAAGTAATGAGTAATATTACTTATGTTGCTAATATATTAACTAATTTTATCGGATATTTCTTAATTTTATATATATTTTTAAACTTATGGCAATTTATATATAGTGATCCATCTGAAGTTATAAATGGATATACTATTAATCAAATGATTTGGTATGTTATTGTTACTGAATTAATTTGGTCTATTATGAATGGTAGAAACTTGTGTAGAAAGATAAGTGATGATGTTAAAGGGGGAAATATTGCATATAATATTAATAAACCATATAGTTATATAGGATATATATTATCATCTCATTTAGGAGATTGTGCTATTAGGGGTATTTTATATACAATTCTTTGTATATTTGTTGGTTTATTATTTTTAGGATCATTTCCTAAATTAACTATTATTGGTGTAATTTCAGTATTTATATCAATCATATTAGCTTTGATTATTAATACTTTATTGATTACATGTATAGGTTTATTTTCTTTCTTTATTGAAGATTCAAAACCATTTTATTGGTTATATAGTAAATTTATATTAGTGTTAGGAGTTATTTTTCCAATAGAGTTTTTTCCAGTATGGGCTAGGGGAATATTAAATTATAGTCCTATATATGCAGTTAGTTATGGTCCTGCTAAATTATTTGTAGATTTTTCATATAATAATTTATTATTAGTTATTTTATCTCAAGTATTTTATGTAATTATTGCATACTTGTTATGTAAAATTTTATATAGTAAAGGAGTGAAAAATATAAATGTTAACGGAGGCTAGAAGTCAATTTAGAGTAATGAGACTATCTGTTAAATATGCGTTAATGAGGGAAATGTTAAATAAGGTATCATTCTTCTCAAATGTTATATTTATGATGTTAAATAATGCTAGTTTTATTATTCAATGGCTAGTTATTTATTCAATTAAGGACAACATTGTTGGTTATAATATAAAAGATATTATATTGTTATGGGGAATGGCATCCGTTACATACGGAGTAGCTAGATTCTTTTTCAAAAATGCATTTAACTTATCTAATACAATTACTAATGGAAAATTAGATGCATTCTTGGTACAGCCAAAAGATATATTATTATCATGTATTACAACTGACGTAGAAGTATCTGCTTTAGGAGATATCTTATATGGATATATCATGTTATTTATATATGGTGTAACTCTTAAAAATTTCTTTATATTTACTATATGTGCAGTTTGTGGTGGATTATTATTAGTTAGCATATCTGTAATCTTTTCATCATTAAGTTTTTGGTTTGTAAAAGCCGATATGGTTAGTGACACTGCTAATTCACTTATGGTAAACTTTGCTACATACCCAGATGGTATATTTAAAGGAATCGCCAAAATTATTTTATATACAATAGTACCTGTTGGTATCTCTACATATTTACCAGTTAGTATTATTAGAGAATTTAATATATTTTATTTTGTTATTATCATAGCAGTTTGTGTTATAATGGTATCAATCGCTTATTTAGTGTTTTATAGTGGACTTAGAAGATATTCTTCAAGTAACTTAATGATTGCAAGAATTTAATTAGAACAGGGAGGTAATATTATGGTTAAATACAGATTAGAAGATTTTAGCAATAATCATAAATTATATGCTAAATATATAGACAGAAAGCTAAGAATTGCTGATCTTAAAAAGAAGAGAAGAGCTCTTACAAAGGCATATTTAAATAGTCTAAATTGTGATATTTTAATAAGAAATTGTAATAAAAAATTAATTCTAAATAAGAGATAAAAAAAACAATTGCCCTAAAAATCAAGTAAAAACTTGACTTTTTATAGGTTTTATGTTATAATTTATACACAAATCAATAAGGGGGTTTGGGTAATGAAAAATAGATATATTTTAGATTATTTGGATGAAAATAATTTTAAAAAATTAGAAAGAAGTTTAAAGAAATATAACATGGTTGCTTATAAAAAACTTATGTTTGATTTCTATCCTAAATTAAGAAATGGTGAGTTTGTTGGTGAATGTACATCAGTTAATAAACATGAACAAACTGAAACTTATGATTTAAGATTACCAACTGATTCATTATTTGTAAAAGTATATGGAGAAGTTAAATTAAACTATACTGTTTATAAGAGTAATAATATTGTTATGTTAAACAATTTAGAACCTAAAGACATTTTATTAGATGGCCATAGATCTGAATTAACTGCTTATAAAGGAATTATGATATCTAAAGCAAATGCTCAAAAAGAAATGTTCAAAATTGATTTACTTTGTAGATTAGAAGGAAGAGAATAATACTCTTCCTTTTATTGACTAATTAAAAAAAATCTATTATTATTATAATAGGTGAGAGATATGAATATTAATTCTTTTAATAAAGTTGATAATAATACATATAATTTAGGCGGTGTTAATTTAAATTATGGTGATTTTATTAAAAGCGAAAGAGCGTATTTAGATAAAACTCTTTCAACTTATCAATATAATCCAATTTATGCTGATGAATTAAGTAATAGAATTGATTCATTAACACCTAGAGAATTAGATACATATTCACATGAATTAGATAGTAAAATTAAATATTTAGAAAAATCTATTTCAAGAATTGATTATTATATGGATATTAGAGATCAAAATCAAAGAAATCTTAATCAATTAAGAGATAATTATAATAGAGAAGGTCATGATTTAAAATTAAATGAAATAGTAGAAAAAATAAATAGACCTGAAGTTAGTAGTACTTATAATCAAGTTAAGAGTTCTGATAATTATAGTCAAATTGAAGGAAATATGGCAGTAGAAGTAAATGGATTATATTCATGTAAAAGTTCTATAATCGATAAAAAAAATAGTTCAAACTGAACTATTTTTTATTTGCTAATTCTTTATATCTATCTTCTAAGAAATAAATATCTTTACTACTCATAAATAGAAGTACAGCGTTTTTATATTGTAGTAATTTATCAGCTGTCTCTAGTGAAATGAACTCACCATTTTTAGTATCTTTTAATATATCTTCATGAGATACTTTGTCATATCCTGTTTCTTTTCTATCTTCACCGATAGTCATTACATAAGCTTTATCAGCAAGATTTAATGCATCTGCAAATTCTTTATGGAAATATTCAACTCTTGATCTTGTATGAGCTTTGAATATAGCTACAATATATCTATCTGGATATTTCTTTCTAGCAGCTTCAATTGTTACTTTAACTTCTGTTGGATGATGTGCATAATCATCAATTAGTATATTTGATTGAAATTTAGTTTCTATAAATCTTCTTTTAGCATGTTTAATTTTTAAAACTTGTTTTTTAACTTCTTCTTTATCAATATTTTCTAAATAGCATACACTAAGTACAGCCATTATATTTAGAAGCATATGATCTCCAACAAATGGGAATGTAAATGTATCATAAAATTCACCATGTACATAAATATCTACAGTAGTTTTATCATCTTGAACTTTAATATTTTTAGCATATAAATCATTTGATTCATTAAAACCATATTTAAATAGAGGTTTTTTTATTTTCATTTTAGGGAAGTTAACATCATCACCCCAAATTACTACATAATGTCTAGCACTATTAGCAAAAGAATTAAATGCATCAATAACATCATCTAAATCTTTATAATAATCTGTATGGTCTAATTCTACATTTGTAATAACAGCATAATATGGACTATATGATAAGAAATGTCTTTTAAACTCACAAGCTTCTAAAGCAAAATAATCATTTTTCTTATCTGCAAATCCAGTACCATCACCAATAAGATAGTTAACTCCAATATTTTCTAATACTTTACTCATCATAGTTGTAGTAGTGGTTTTACCATGACATCCAGATATTGCTATTAATTTAGTATTATTAGTAAGTTCTGCTATCATTTCTTGATAAGTATATATTTTTAAACCAAGTTCTTTAGCTCTAACAACTTCTTCATGATCATCATTAAAAGCATTTCCCTTAATAATAATCATATCTTTAGTAATGTTATCTTTATTAAAAGTTAATATTTTAATACCTCTTTTATCTAATTCATCTTGTGTAAAGAAGTGATCTGGTTTATCACTACCCATAACTTTATATCCAAGACTATGCATAATTTGGGCAAGTGAACTCATACCACTACCTTTTATTCCAATAAAATAATATATCATTTTTATCACCTATAAACATTATACAATAATTGTTCAATTAATTGTAGATATAAAACATAAAATATGTTAAAATATCATTATGAAAAATAAAGAGAAAAGAAAAACTTTTTTTAATGTCTTAAAGTTTGTAATATTATTGCAACTTGTTTTAGTTGGAATAATTATTTTACTTGTTAAGATGAAATAGGTTTTATTATGAAAAGTGCAAAATCCATATTTAAAAATATTTTAATATTTATCATATTAATTGCTTTAACTTTTTATTTTGTATTCAGAAATTATAATATAAAACAAACATTTGATATGATATTAAATGCTAATATTGTTTATATAATATTGGCTGTTTTGTGTATGGTATTTTACTTTATTGCAGAAGCTGTTAATAATAAATGGATACTTGAGAGTTTAGGAAAGAAAATTAGTGTTTTTCAATCATTAAAATATCCTGTTATTGGTTTTTTCTTTAGTGGAATTACTCCAGCAGCGGGTGGAGGACAACCAATGCAAGTATATTATATGAGTAAAGATGGAATACCTTCATCATTTGGAACTTTATCATTATTAGTCCAATTAATTACTTTTCATGCTGTAACACTTGCTTTAGGAATATTTAGTGCCATATTTAATCATAAATTATTATCAAGTGGAATAATAATTCTATTTATAGTAGGTGTGGTATTAAAGTCAGCTGTTTTAACTTTAATGTATATATGTTTTAGAAATAAACATGCTGGTAAAAAAGTATCTGATTTTGTATTTAAAATATTAAGAAAGTTTAAAGTTAAAAACTTAGATAAAAAAGAAAAAGAAGTTGCGGAAGTTATACAGGATTATAATGATGGTGCTTGGTATATTAGAAAACATAAAAAGATTTTTACTAAGGCAGTATGCGTTACATTCTTACAAGTAATTGTTTATTATACATTATCATATTTTATTTATAAATCATTTGGTTTAAATTCATATAATTGGATAGAAATAATAACACTTCAAGCAATACTATATGTATCAGTTGCTAGCATTCCACTTCCTGGAGCAGTAGGAGTAAGTGAAGGTGCTTTCTTAAGTATTTACGAATATATTTATGGAGCTGAAATACTTGCAAGTGCTATGATTATCAATAGAGGAATTAGTTTCTATTTGTTTGTATTTATAGCAGCTATTACAACTTTAATAAATGCAATATTTTTATCAAGAAGAAAAGAAAAAACAAGTTAAACTTGTTTTTTTAATTATAAAAAAATTAAAAAAAACTTATGAAATTCATAAGTTTTTTAATAAAACATTCATAAAGAATGAATTAATCTATTATGGTGCAGGTGAAGGGACTTGAACCCCCATGGATTGCTCCGCTAGATCCTAAGTCTAGTGCGTCTGCCAATTCCGCCACACCTGCAAATTAGTGGTGGACCTTGTAGGACTCGAACCTACAACCGCCCGGTTATGAGCCGGATGCTCTAACCAATTGAGCTAAAGGTCCATCGCTAATTAATAATAGCATAAAAAATAGGCATTTTCAATATATTTTTTTCATTTTTATTAAATAAATCCTCAATTTATCTATTATTATTAAACATTTTTCTTGATATTTAAATATTTGTTTGTTATAATTTTGTATGTACAAAAAAGGAGGAATATGTCCTATGGCAAAGAAAGAAAATAGAGAAGGAATTGCACTTCAATGCACTGAGTGTAAAAATATTAATTATTTAACTAGTAAAAATAAGAAAAATACTGAAGGTAAATTAGAAGTTAAAAAATATTGTCCTAAATGTAATAAATCAACTGCTCATAAAGAAAGAAAGGCAGCGTAGTAAATTATGTTTAATATTAATGATATAAAAAATGGAATGACAATTAAATATGAAGGAGTTATCTATCAAGTTGTAGATTTCCAACATGTTAAACCAGGTAAAGGTAGTGCTTTTGTTAAAACTAAACTTAAAAATTTAAAAGCAGGTACTACTCAAGAAATTACTTTCAATGCTGGTATTAAAATGGAAAAAGCAGATGTTAGAAAGAACCAATTGTCATATTTATATGCTGCTGGAGATAATTATGTATTTATGGATTTAAATACTTATGATCAATTAGAAATTCCTTCAAAACTTATTGAAGATCAAATTAAGTTCTTAAAAGAAGGTATGGAAGTTGAATCAATGACTATCGAAGGAGAAGTTGTTGGTATAAGTTTACCTGAAAAAGTTTCATATAAAGTTATTAGTGCACCAGATGCAGTTAAAGGAAATACTACTCAAGGAGCACAAAAAGATATTACTATCGAAACTGGATATGAACTAAAAGCACCTTTATTTATTAAAGAGGGCGATGAAGTAGTTATTACTACTAGAGATGGTAAATACTTTAGTAAAGGATAAGAAATCAATTTGATTTCTTTTTTATTTAATTTTACAATTGACAAAAAATATTAAATAATTTATACTTATTCCTAGTAATGGGGAAGAAATAAAAGATTTATGAAATCATTTATTTAGAGAAATAGTGGTTGGTGAAAACTATTAAATGTTCATAATGAGTTACATATTTTGGAGTTACTTTAGGTGATGCTATATAGTCATTGAGGTAGATTAATTCTATAAATTAAGGTGGTACCACGATTTATTCGTCCTTATAATGGTACCTTTTTATTTGGAGGAATATATGAGAAAGTTTTATAAAATATCATACAAGCAATTTAAAAAAGATGTTTGTGATGATAAAGAATTATATAATAGCATTGAACTTCCTAAAAGAAGTACATCTAAAAGTGCAGGGTATGATATTAGAAGTATTGAAGAATATACTTTACAACCTGGAGAATCTCATGCATTTAAAACTGGTATTAAAGTAGAAATGAATGATGATGAAGTATTCTTTATATTTGATAGAAGTTCAGTAGGATTTAAATATGATGTTTGTTTATCAAATAGTGTTGGTGTTATAGATGCTGATTTTTATAATAATCCAGATAATGAGGGACATTTTGCTATTAAGTTAATTAATCATGGTACTAAGGAATTTAAAGTAAATGTTGGTGATAGAATAGCACAAGGAATATTTACTAAATTTTTAACAGTAGATGATGAAGATAAAAATATTAAAAAAAGAAAGGGTGGAATTGGTTCCACTAATAAGGAGGAAAAATAATGACATTTTTTGAAGAACTAAAATGGAGAGGCTTAATTAAAGATTTAAGTAATGAAGAAGAAATAGAAAGATTATTAAATGAAGAAAAAGTAACGTTTTATTGGGGAACTGATCCTACTGCTGATTCATTACATATAGGACATTATAGTTCACTAGTTACTGCTAAAAGACTTGCTCTTCATGGACATAAACCAATATTATTATGTGGTGGAGCAACAGGTTTAATAGGAGATCCAAGACCAACTGCTGAAAGAGAAATTATTAGTTATGAAACTGTAAGAAATAATATTGAAGGAATTAGAAATCAAATTGATAGAATATTTGATGGAAAAGCTGAAATTGTTGATAATTATGATTGGACAAAGGATGTTTCATACTTAGATTTCTTGAGAGATGTAGGTAAATATATTAATGTTAATTATATGCTTGATAAAGATATTATTAGAAGAAGATTAGAAACTGGTATTACTTATGCAGAATTTTCATATACTTTAATACAAGGAAATGATTTCTTAGAATTATTTAATAGAAAAAATTGTATTATGCAAGTAGAAGGTTCTGATCAATGGGGTAATATTACTACTGGTATTGAATTAATTAAGAAGAAAACTGGTAAAGAAGCATATGGATTTACTATGCCATTAATATTAGATCAAAATGGTAATAAATTTGGTAAAAGTGAAGGAAATGCTTTATGGCTTGATAAAGAAAAAACTAGTCCATATAAAATATATCAATACTTAATTAATACTGATGACTCTAAAGTAATTGAATACTTAAAAGTATTTACATTCTTAACACCTGAAGAAATTACTAAGTTAGAAGAAAGTGTTAAAAATGAACCTGAAAAAAGATTGGCTCAAAAAGCACTTGCTTATGAATTTGTAAAAGATTTACATGGCAAAGAAGAAGCAGACTTAGCTGTTAAAACAAGTGAAGAAGTATTCTCTAAGGGATATAGTGAAGAAGGGATGGAAGAAGCAGATGTTAAATTAGAAGAAAATACTAATATAATGGATTTATTAGTTCAAACTAAATTAGCTCCATCTAAATCTGAAGCTAGAAGATTAGTACAAGGAAATGGAATTAGTATTAATTCTGAAAAAGTTACTGATCCTAATTTATTAATTACTGAAGATATGTTTAAAGATAAATTTATTATCAGTAAAGGTAAAAAAGTACATATTAAAGTTAACTTAGTAAAATAAGTTAACTTTTTCTTTTATAAAAATACTAATTAGTATATAATTATTATAGGTGAATATAGTGAAACGTAGATTAATTAATAGTTATACTAAAGATAGAGAATGGTATGTTAATTTTTTATGGTGCTTATATTGTGTACTTGGTATAGTTCTATTACCAACTTTATTTGCATTGGTTTTAAAAGATGTAATAAAAAATACATATGCATGTAGTTTATTAGGCGATATTATTTTCTTAATTACTTTAATTACTATTTATTATAAAGATCTTATTAAAGAATTTAAATTATTTGTAGATAAATTTAGAGAGCAATTTGGAACATGTTTAAGATACTATATAACTGGTGTTATGTTAATGTTTGTATGTAATATATTTATAGTATCTTTTGTTAAAGATATTGCTCAAAATGAATCTTTGGTAAGAGAATTATTATTTAGCCATACTGGATTTATGATGTTTAATATAGTTTTTATAGCACCATTAACAGAAGAACTAGTTTTTAGAAAGAGTTTAGCTACTATTATTAAAAATAAATGGATATATGGTATTATTAGTGGTTTATTATTTGGATTTGCTCATATTATGACTAATATTATTAGTGGAACATTTATATTAACTGATTTATTATTTATAATTCCATATGGAAGTTTTGGTTTAATGTTTGCATTATTAGATAATAAAACAAAAACTACATTTAGTAGTATTATGATGCATAGTATTCATAATTTATTAAATGGTATATTATTATTACAAATGCATTTCTTAGGAGTATTATAATGTCAAAAGAAAAAGAAGAAGAAATTGTTGAAGAAGAAAAACCAAGATTTAGAAAATTAATAAATATAATACTAATAGTTATTATGTTAATAGTAGGTCTTATATTTTATTCAAAATATGTTGGTACTAAAGGACTAGAAGTTAAAGAGTATAGGGTAGAGAGTAGTATATTATCTAGTAATTTTAGTGGTGTTAAAATAGTTCATTTTTCAGATATGTATTTTAATTCTACATTTGATAAAGATGATCTTCCAGTCTTATTGAAAAAAATAAATATACTAAAGCCTGATATAGTCGTTTTTACAGGTGATTTAGCAACAAAACTATCTGAAGAAGATATTTCAACGCTATCAGAGTTTTTAAAGAATATTGACGCTAAAATAGGTAAATATGCTATATATGGTGATAATGATTTTAAATTAAACAAATATGAAGAAATAATGACAACAAGTGGATTTACAATACTTAATAATTCATATGAGGAAATATTTTATAAAACTAATGAAAGTATCTATATAGTAGGATTACCAAGTTCAATTAAAGAAAAAGCTGATCTTTCAAAAGCTTTTGAATTTTATAACGATGATAATAGAAAATATATTATTACTTTAGTACATGATGGTAAAACTATTAAATCAATTGATGATAGTAACTATGAAGTTGATTTAATACTTGGTGGACATTCTCTAGGTGGTTTAATTAAAATACCTGCTTATGGTGGATTAATTTATGATAAGAATGCATATAAATATACTGAAGATTTTCAAAAGAAAGGTATTACAAGTATTTATATGTCTAGTGGATTAGGTACTGATGAATATGATTATAGATTAAATAATAAACCATCATTTAATTTATATAGATTAAAAGCACTTTAAAAAGTGCTTTTTTTTAATAAAAAAAGACTGATTATTTTAAATCAGCCATATATTTTTTTATTTGTTTTGAATTAGGCCCAAGAATTATTTTTAATTCATTATCAATTTCAACTATACCTTTAGCACCTAATTTTTGTATTCCTTCTTTATTTACAATACTTGTATCTTTTAAAGTAACCTTTAATCTTGATAAATTAATTTGTGAATCAATTATATTATCTTTTCCACCAAGATATTGCACTAATTTATTCATTTCATCATGAAAATCTTTTTTTCTTAGTTTAAGTATTACAAATGATATTATAAGAAGAATACCGATTATTACAAAATATTGCCAATACATAATTATTCCTCACTTTCTATAGTTTCATTATTAATTGTTTCATTATCTTCTTCAATAGTATTTAATTCATCAATATAACCATATAATTTATTTTTAAGTCTATTAATATTTTCCTCGCTCCAATAATCATCTACAGTAACATCATTTGTTATAAAAGATGTTTCATTATCATGTGCTATTATTTTGCCATCTCTTACAAAAACAACTTCAGGCATATATATTCTTTTATTTCCTGTATCATCAGTTAATAATATTTCTGATAATAAATTAACTAATTTTTGATACTTATTAGTATTCATACTTCTATCATATTTAATATTTAAGTAATATATTTTATCAATATCTTTTTCAATAGCTACATCATTTAATATTTCAGCATATTTTTTACACCAATCAGTATCAGGTGTGCACATAAATATAATTCCATATTTATTATTAACTATATTTATTACTTCATCTATATTAGCAGTTTCATATACTACAGTTTCACTTGTTAAATTATAATCATTTGATATAACATTAGGAAGATTATTCTTAAATTCCTCTTTATCAAAGTGATTATATATTATTAAAGCTCCAACTACTGCTACTACAATAATACATAATATTTTAAATTTCTTCATATATATTCACCTCAATCATTTTACCATAAAATTAATAAAATGTCTAAATGTATAATTGTGCCATTATAGATTCATCTTTATGTTTTAGATAATATTGTGTATCAAAAGCTATCTTTTTTAATTCTTCTTTTGATTTGAATTTCTTTTTAGTTTTAACTATTTTAATAGCATTTCTATCTTCTCTTGTTTCTTCATATTTTTTAATGTATAGGATTAAAGTTATTAAACAAAATATTGAAGTAATAGAACTAAAGAAATTAATAAAAACTTCTGTATGATTAATAATATAAAGAATAATAGTATTATTTGTATTTAGTTTATTTATAGCTAGGAACACAAAACATACGATTACACATACATTTAATATAAAAGTTTTTATTTTTCCTATAGTTAATGACTTAACGTTACCTCCGTATCTATATGTTTCATATGATGTATATAAAATAGCAACTTCTATTATTAAAGGAAACAACATATTTTCATAAGTAATTCCTATTAATACAATAGACATTATATTTAATAATTTGTCACATAAAGCATCTAAAAATGCACCAATTAAAGTAGAGGCTTTTAATTTTCTGGCTAAGAATCCATCAATAAAGTCAGTTAAAAATAGGCAAAGAGTCACTATTGCGCATACACCAGCATCATAATGAAAATAAATAATTGGCAAAACAAAAAATCCAATAAGTCTTAATAATGTTATTGAATTTACTAGTATAATTTTAAATTTTTGACACTTATTTTTTTGCATAATTATATTTTAATTAAATATAATACAATTGTCAATTTCAATTATTTATGATATAATCTATATATTATTAATTTGGGGCTGCATTGATTCGACAGGATAGTGTTTGGTTAATATGCATGTAGTAGGCATACTTTAAATGCAAAAACAAAAATAAACGGAAACGAATATAGTTTTTCTCCAGCTTTTGCTTAATAATTAGTTAAAAGCGGAGCATCCACTTTAATCTTTTGTTCACGAGATTTAAGCTGGGTGTCATAAAGTGAACTATACTAATTAGGTGTTCATACTAATTAATGAAGGTTTTATGAACTTAGTATAATAAAAGAAGTTGGCAATCTATATTATTATATGAAACAAAAAACCAACTAAACATGTAGATGTGTTAATAGAATGTATCTTGGACAGGAGGTCGTTACTCCTCAGCTCCACCAATAAGTATATAAAGAACGAAAGTTCTTTTTTATTTATAAATTAATGTTTAATATTTTTGATTGTATATGTTATACTTATTAAGTAATTGCCCTGTGGCCAAGTGGTAAGGCATTGGACTCTGACTCCATAATCATAGGTTCGAATCCTATCAGGGCAACCATGCTGGAATAGCTCAGTTGGTAGAGCAACGCCCTCGTAACGCGTAGGTCGCATGTTCAATTCATGTTTCCAGCACCACTTAAAAAATAGAACTTTTAATAGTTCTTTTTTTATGTTATAATTTTTATAGTAGGTGATGATATGGAAGATGCATTAGTATTAGATGATTTCATGGAAGAAATTATTGAAATGACAAGAGATATTGATTATAAATTACATGCTCAAGGAATCCATTTTCCTTTACTTGATGGTTTTCAATCATTAGAAAGTGATGATGCTCAAATAATTTTATTAGCAGAAAAAGATGGTTTCGTTGAACAAATTACATCAGATGGATATATTGAGGAAGGAACTTTTGATAAAAGAATCGAAGCAGTAATTAATTCTACTAAACAATTTATGATTGAATCTGGTTGTGAAAGAGTTGATGAAGCATTTAGATTCTTTAAGGAAACTAAAAATACTAATTTTACTTTCAAAACATATGTTTGTGATATGATTATTCCTATTAATGATGAAAAGATTGTACAAAGACAATTTATTTCATATTTTTATGATCCAGTAATAAATGATTTCTATCAAATAACAGTATCATCCAGTCCATCAAGTATGCCACCTAAAGATATTGTTTTAGATAAAATAGATATTGAAAATGATAAAATAACATCAAAATTAAATGAATATATGAATGAAATATTAAATAAAATTGATTATAGAAAAGACTCAAATTAATATTTGGGTTTTTTATTATTATGATATAATAGAGAAGTGATAATTATGGAAGAGTACGTTAAAATTGAAGAATTAGATAAAAATGATAATATCTTTGAATATATAGATAGTATATATGAATCAAAAGTAGGTGATACTGATGAACAAGTCAAAGATGATAATTAATGGTCTTTTTAATATGGTTAATAATAAACATGATGGTTTAATAGATAGGGTAAAAGTTGAATTAATATTATTATTTGAAAATGAAATGAGTTTATTGAATATTAAGTTTGATCGTATTAATAAGTTTAATGATAATGAAATATTTATTAGATTTGATAATTTAAAGGATAATTCTTTAAATATAGATAACTTTTATGATATAGAATCAGATAATGTTAATGATAGATATCTTAGTATTAAAAAGATATTATATGATTTTTATAATCAAATAAGTTT